>VOFG01004978.1_pt1 | contig 134633 bp, 131 predicted proteins | sample 5384171 | NCBI WGS metagenome assembly VOFG01 (sample SAMN12384726, study PRJNA508395) | human gut metagenome | isolation source: healthy gut F | host: Homo sapiens
GTAAAGCAGCTCATCCACCGCCAAAAGCTGGCAAGGATGGTGTTGGAAAACAAGTGGTATGAATCGGAACAGAAAAGGAGGACGTTTTTCAAGGACTTGTCTTCCAGCCGTTCCAAAGAAACCATCACTTACTTTCCCAAAATCTACTACCGGAAGGCTCCGGCTCATGGAAATGTCTGGTGGGAGTATGAAAGCTCCCCATATGCTCATTGCCGGAGGAACCGGCGGCGGAAAGACCTACTTCATCCTGACCCTCATTGAAGCCCTGCTCCGCACCAACGCCGTCCTGTTCGTGTTAGACCCAAGAACGCCGACCTTGCGGATTTACAGGCGGTTATGCCGGATGTGTACTACAAAGGAAGATATGCTCGACTGCATTGACCGTTTCTATGAAGAAATGATGAAACGCAGCGAAAACATGAAGCTCATGGAGAATTACCGGACAGGGGAAAATCATTACTTGGGGCTTCCTTTCCTTATCTTTGATGAATATGTGCATTTATGGAAATGCTCGGCACAAAGGAAAACGCCGCTGTCCTCAACATGTTGCAGCAAATCGTTATGCTTGGGCGGCAGGCTGGCTTCTTCCTGATTCTCGCCTGCCAGCGTCCGGACGCAAAAGTATCTGAGACGGAATCCGTGACCAGTTGAAATTTCCGTGTAGCTCTGGGGCGGATATGTGGAAATGAGGTTATGGATGATGTTCGGGGGAAAACCACAAAAGGATTTCTTCCTAAAAGCAGATAAAGGGCGTGGCTATGTGGATGTAAGGGAGCCGACGTTATCTCTCCGGAGTTTTACACTTGCCTTGTGCCCAAAAGGTCGCGTCCTCAAAGAAATACTGACGAGACTAAGCAGGCAGGGAGTGCAGGCGGCGTGCGAGAGCGGAAGCCGCAGAAACCGGACTTGACCCTGCTGTGGCTGGTGTCGCCGCAAGGCGCGCCAGCGCAAACCTCGTATCTGGCACAGAGGGGGTGCAAATCGACGAGCAACAACCGAAACAACAGGGGCAGAATCACGATACACAAGGGATTCTCCCATATCCGGCATGTCAACAAGACTCTGAAAGTTGACATACGCTTTTTCAGTAGGAGGATTTTCACTGAATGAAGAAACATGGGTTACAGGACATCAAAAAGAAAAGCAGGGGAAGTTTACGGTATCTCACAACAGAAACTTGCGTTAGCTGCCAGGTCACCCCGTCCGTACCCTGAGGCGGAAGCATATTGAAACGAGCAAGGCTCACCATCCGAAAGCATTACAGGAAAGCCATCTCAGAAGCTCTGCAAGACGCTTCAATCAGGTGCGCAATCCCTTGAAATGCTCTTTGACTATGTTCGGATTCGCTTTCCCTACTGGCGGATGGCGAGCATATCGTGGAAGACGTGCTGCCGGTTAAAACTCCCTACTTTATCCATGAAGACTACGGCTTCTACTCTTACACAAACATTACTATCTGGGGAGTTATTTTCGTTCTAGTATCGCCGGAGCTGGAAAAGAGGGGTGCTGCTGGAACTGAAAGGGCGTGGCTGCCGCCAGTTTGAAAAGCTATCTGCTGGCACAGGAACGGAGCTGGTATGAGTTTTTATGGACGTTCTCATGGAGGGACAGCGTGATGAAAACAGCAGCCGCCACCATCAATGACAAAACAAGGAATCCTGAACACATTCCCCCATCTGACAGAGAAGTGCCGGAATAGGAATGTATCTCGGTCTTCCGCAGCTTCAAAAGCTACCGGCGAACTGGTAGTGGGGGGAAAAAAAGAATGTATAAGGGGAACACCCTGTATATCAGCTCCCCTCAAAGAAATTGAGGTGTACTTCTGCATTTATGAAAAGACTATGAGCAGTACAAAAAGCACGATATTCCATTGCGGACGCAGAGGTAAGAACCGCTTTTGAAATCCGGCTGAAAAATAAGGCGTGCCTTTTGCGCCATCCGTGATCTGATTAGAACATGACAATCCAGAACGGACAGCGTTTTCAAATCATCAACCGCTATGTCCGGTTCGTGGACAGGGACGATACGAAGCCCGTTCACGACTGGCGTATCAATGAGGAATGGGCGTGGTTTATGGGGGAACACAGAAGCCTGGGAAAACTGACAACCAAACCGGAACCCTATTCCTTTTGAACGCACCCTGCACTGAGCTCTCCCCATCAAGGTAGCCCCCACGTTAAAAAAACTTCTTCCGTCTGGATAAGATGAACACACCCAGATTGTCCATGACATCATCACCATGCAAAGGCTGACGGAGAAGCATGAAAAATGCACAAGCAACAAGCCGCCGCTGCCAAATGAATTGCTTTAACGGCAGCAGGCTTTTGTTACCCAGAACCTAAGAAATCTTACAGGAAAGAAAGGAGCTTTTTATGAATTTCGGACAGAATCTTTACAACTGGTTTTATCAACGCCCAGTCCCTTGTGCTGCACTGGCAATCGTGGTGGTGGACTGTACCTCCCAGTTTAAGAGGGAATTTTCCAAACTTATCGGCTTTTTGAAACAGTTTCCCTCGTAGCGGTCGGTCACAGATGTCTTCAATGCGGACGATTGGCAGGGACATCTTACTGGACTTTGTTCAATAAGATTGTCGGTGCATAGGAGGCCATTTTACTTCGTTCGCAGACAGCTCTGGGTGCTTCATGGCGGAAAAGTCTGAGGAGGCCGGGGGCGTAACTCCCAAAAGAAAAATGTAATATGATAAGGTGTATGATAATTGAGATAAACTAAGAATGGTGGTATAATTTCTTTTAATAGTATTAATTGAAAGTGGAGAAATGTATGAAGGACCATTGTCCGTTATCACTACCAGATTTGAAGAGCAGACTTTTTTTCAACTTTTGAATCTATTAATAAAGTTAATACCCACAGAAAGCAAAAGTGCTCTGAAAATACCTTTTAATGCAAGTGGGATTCACTAGAACTAGGCTAGATTTAATCACATTTCACAAAAGATTCACAAAAAAAAAAGGACACATTACTGAATCAGAAGAAAACAATCATTTTTCTTTTTTTTACATGACAAGAGTATATCTAACCCACAGCAGCTCCTTCCTTCCTGACTATATGGAGCATATTCAGATGATATGTTAGCAGAAATAGAGAAATGTACACCAGAACAAATGATTTTGAAGAATTAATAAATGTATTAGAAAAAAACCTTAATAAGACTTCAAAGTTTCCCAAACCATCCTGTACTTAATCAATTTATTGAAATATTTAATTATGAAGAAATATTAATGGTTTGCCGGCAATGCTGCCATTTCAAGAAATAAACGTTGGCGTATGAAATGTAAATTTTATTGAAAAATATAGGTCTATAATTACTGAGAAGCATAAATTTATCCCAAATTGATGAGGACTCTTAAAAAACTTTATTCAGTTTAGAAAAAATAAAATCAAGCAGCTAACCAAATTTTAATGATTAGCCATTTTTATTTGAAAAGTAAAAGAAAGGACGTGATACTGATTGAGGAAATGAGAATCTACATCTGAACACCACAAGGTTTTACCATGAGGATTTTGAGGAATATCCTGGGGCATGGTTTTCCTGTCCTGTGGATTTGAAGAAATCAGGGAACGTCTTGGCGTTCAGAGTGAGGAAGAAATCGAAATTGAAGACTATGAGCTGCCGTTTCCATTGGAGGCAACACAAGGCTCTGGAAATCAACGCCCTTTGCCGGATGGTACAGGAAATGCAGGAACGCCCCTCTATTATGAAATGGATGTGGTACAAAAGCGGTGGTTTCCCAGCTTTACAGAATTTATCGACCACAAAGACCAGATACGCTGCTATCCGGTGCAGGACGGGAAAGCCCTCGCCCGTTATCTGGTGCAGGAGGTACAGCTATTTGGAGAAGTACATCCAGACCTGTTGAACCATATCGACTACGCTGCCATTGGTCGGAACTGGAAAATAGTGAACACTACCTGTTTACGGACAATGGTATCTTTATTACCGCTAAAAAGGAGGTGGAGGAACTTGGGAGGAAATGCGGATTTACATTGCCAACTTAGGCAAAATACAATGAGGGCGAACTGGTCGGGGCATGGTTCACGCCACCTGTGGACTTTGAGGAAGTCAAGGAACGTATCGGCTTGAATGATGAGTATGAGGAATACGCCATCCATGATTATGAGCTGCCCTTTGCGATTGACGAATATACCCCCATTGAGGAAGTCAACCGCCTGTGTGAGATGGTGGAGGACTTACCGGATATACATTCAGGAGGAACTATCGGAGCTGCAATCCTACTTTTGGCAGGTATCGAAGAACTCTGTGAGCATGAAGACGATATTATCTGCCATTCCGGCTGTGACGATATGGCGGATGTGACTCGCTGCTATCTGGAAGAAAGCGGACAACTTGGGAACTTCCGGCACACTTACAAAAACTATATCGACTATGCGCCTATGGGCGTGACATGGAATTGAGGAACCTTTGTTTGTCACAAACTACGGCGTATATGAAATCTTTTGCAGACCCGTCTGTATCTCTTTCAGGAAATACAGGCGGCACTGATTCAGGGGTGGCTTTGCTGCCCCCATCTTTTAGAAAAGGACGGACAACATGAAAAAATACGAAGCTATACATTATCTGGTCGGTGGAAAAGGTACTCTATTCCATCAATGATTTTAAGCTGCCATTCCCCGTTCACATTTTACGCAGATGGCGTGGTTCGTGTATCGGTGTTTGCAGTGATATAGCAGAACCTCCTCCCTTTTCGTTCATTGACGGGGCATTTTTGAAATACTTCCGGCGTACCTCTGCCCTCACTTGGTTCATGTGCCAGAAGACCTTTGACGGGAAAAAGCCTTATGGCTACAAGAAAATCCCGTACTGGCATATCTGGTACGCCAAACTGACCTAATGCGGAAAGCCCCTTGATGAAGCTGGAAAAGGAATATCCGGCACAACCCATCACGGCAGTGGGGGTGATGTTTATGGCATATCCGATTAAGTATATCGAAAATAACCTTGTATGTTCAACCATGACGGGGAGTGCTTTAAGCACTATGAACTGCTTCCCTACAACTATTCTTTTTTAAGCCCCTGAACAGAATATCAGGTACGATTCATTCACGGCAGCTTATCGCCCAGAACAGGGACAGGAAGATTCACGCCCTGCAAATCAGCACGGGAATCCAGCATACGGGCGGCACAAGAACGCTCAAACAGGAAGTGACGGGCAAGCTAAAGGACGTTGCCTGTGCAAAAGATTGACGCGCACAGACCAGAAGCCCTCATTTCCATGATAGGGAAAATCAGGTGGACTACCGTTTTTTTATCGGCTAAGCTGCTTGTCAATGAGCAGGAAGTCACCATGAAGCAGTTTCGCAGGGAAGCAAAGACCGCTGTTTCCGACTTCCTCCATGAAGTCAACCACAAGCTCATGGGGATTTTTGTTTGCGAGCAATGAGGAAATCTGGCGGTTTCAGAAGATGGAAAAACTGCTGGAAGAATAAAATCTCACGCCGCTTTAAAGTCCGGCGGCTTGACAAGGACGATTTTGGCTATCTGATTGAGCATTTATACGGGCAGACCGGAACCGCCTACGAAGATTATGAGGTATTACCTGCCGAAGAAACGGTTTCAGGAGGAAACGCTGGTGAAATACTATGACCTCATCAAACCCACCCGTTGTCTGATAGAGGAAAACCAGCGGTATCTGAAAATCGAACAGGAAGACGGGACAGTTTATGCCGCCTACTTTACCATCAACAGCATTGTGGGGAACTGGACTTTCCATCCTCGGAAATCTTTTACTATCAGCAGCAGCAATTTACCTTTCCCATTGATACCTCTATGAATGTGAGATTGTCACAAACCGGAAAGCCCTCTCCACGGTACGGAACAAAAAAAGAGCTGAAAGATTTGGACAACCACGCATGGCAGAATGACAGTGAAACCAGTACAAACGTGGTGGACGCTTTAGACAGCGTAAATGAGCTGGAATCCACCTTAGACCAGAGCAAAGGAATCTATGTATAAGCTGTCCTATGTGGTGCGTGTGACGGCTCCCGACTTGGAAGAACTGAAACGCCGCTGCAATGAGGTGAAAGATTTTTTATGACGATTTGAACGTGAAGCTGGTTCGCCCCTTTGGGGATATGCTGGGGCTGCATGGGGAATTTCTCCCTGCCAGCAAACGGTATCTGAACGATTACATCCAGTATGTCACCAGTGACTTCCTCGCTGGTCTTGGCTTTGGGGCAACCCAGATGTTGGGGGAACCGGAGGGCATTTATATCGGGTACAGCCTTGATACAGGAAGAAACGTGTACTTAAAGCCTGCCCTTGCCAGTCAAGGGGTAAAAGGCTCCGTCACCAACGCCCTTGCTGCCGCTTTTGTCGGCTCCCTCGGCGGTGGAAAATCATTCAGTAACAATATGATTGTTTATTATTCCGTTTTATTTGGGGGCACAGGCACTCATTGTTGACCCGAAAGCAGAACGGGACGCTGGAAAGAAACCCTGCCGGAAATCGCCCATGAAATCAATATCGTAAACCTGACCTCGGAGGAACAGAACAGGGGCTTGCTCGACCTGTATGTGATTATGGATAACCCAAAGGATTCCGAATCACTGGCAATCGACATCCTGACCTTTTTAACGGGCATTTCCAGCCGTGACGGGGAAAAGTTCCCTGTTCTTCGGAAAGCCATTCGTGCAGTGACAAACAGTGAGGAACGGGGGACTTTTCAAGGTGATTGAGGAACTTCGGGCGGAGGGAACCACCATCAGCACCAGCATAGCCGACCATATCGAATCCTTTACGGACTATGACTTTGCACACCTGCTCTTTTCGGATGGGGACGTCACACATTCCATCAGCCTTGAAAAGCAGCTCAATATCATTCAGGTGGCGGATTTGGTGCTGCCGGATAAGGAAACCTCGTTTGAAGAATACACCACAATGGAGCTGCTTTCCGTGGCAATGCTCATTGTAATCAGCACCTTTGCCCTCGACTTCATCCACACCGACCGCAGCGTGTTTAAGATTGTGGATTTGGATGAAGCATGGAGCTTCTTACAGGTGGCACAGGGGCAAGACCCTCTTTCCATGAAGCTGGTTCGTGCCGGACGTGCCATGAACACCAGGCGTTTACTTTGTCACCCAGAACACGGACGATTTGCTGGATGAAAAGCTGAAAAACAATCTGGGGCTTGAAGTTTGCGTTCCGTTCCACGGACATCAACGAAATCAAAGAAGACCCTCGCCTTTTTCGGGGTGGATTCCGAAGATGAAAACAACCAGAAGCGGCTCCGTGACTTGGAAAACGGACAGTGCCTTATCAGTGATTTGTACGGGCGTGTGGGGAGTGATACAGTTCCATCCTATCTTTGAAGACCTGTTCCATGCCTTTGACACCAGACCGCCCGTGTGAGAAAAGAGGTGGAGGAGTGAAGATAACATAGCCCTTCCAGCGGGCAGCAACTCCCTGTTCCCCATCACGCAAAGGGAGAATTGTCTTGAAGATGGCAGGCAGGAAAAGGGTGCTTCTGGCACTCCCTTGCTCATCCTGCCTGGCTGGCCCATGGCGGACTGACAACTACCAACTGGACAGCGGATGGGACTGGCTCCCGTGGAACTGGCTGGACGGTATCGGAAAACAGGTGATGTACGGGCTGTATGCCATCACAAATTTTATCTGGACAATCAGCCTGTACCTTTCCAACGCCACGGGGTATCTGATTCAGGAAGCCTACTCGCTGGACTTCATTTCCTCTACGGCGGATTCCATTGGGAAAAATATGCAGACCCTTGCAGGCGTTACCACAGGCGGCTTGTCCTCGGAGGGATTTTATATCGGGTTCCTGCTGATTCTCATTCTGGTGGTGGGGATTTACGTTGCCTACACAGGGCTTATCAAACGGGAAACCACAAAAGCCATCCATGCCGTTGTGAATTTCGTGGTGGTGTTCGTGCTGTCCGCTGCCTTTATCGCTTATGCTCCTGATTATATCGGGAAAATCAATGAATTTTCCGCAGACATCAGCAATGCCAGCCTGACCCTTGGCACAAAGATTGTGCTGCCGAACTCGGAAAGTCAAGGAAAAGACAGCGTAGATTTGATACGGGACAGCCTGTTTTCCATACAGGTCAAGCAGCCGTGGCTCCTGCTGCAATACGGCAACTCGGATGTGGAAAACCTTGGGGCTGACCGCGTGGAACGCCTGCTCTCAACCAGCCCAGACGAAAACAACGGGCAGGACAGGGAAGAAATCGTGGTGGAGGAAATCGAAGACAGGGAAAACACCAACCTTACCATCACAAAAACCATCAACCGCTTGGGAACCGTATTCTTCCTGTTTATGTTCAATATCGGTATCTCCGTTTTTGTATTCCTACTCACGGGGATAATGATTTTTTCACAGGTGCTTTTTATCATCTACGCCATGTTCCTGCCTGTGAGCTTCCTCCTCAGCATGGTTCCCTCTTTTGAGGGGATGTCCAAACGTGCCATTACAAAACTGTTCAATACCATCCTTACCAGAGCCGGAATCACCCTGATTATCACGGTAGCGTTCAGCATTTCCACCATGCTCTACAACCTGTCTGGGGAATATCCGTTCTTCCTAACGGCGTTCTTGCAGATAGTGACCTTTGCCGGAATTTATTTCAAGCTGGGGGATTTGATGGGGATGTTCTCCTTACAAAGTGGGGATTCCCAAAGCATGGGGAGCCGTATCATGCGAAGACCCCGTATGCTCATGCACGCCCATATGCACCGTTTACAGCATAAGTTAGGACGTTCTGTGGCGGCTCTTGGGGCTGGTACGGCTGCCTACCACGCAGGAAAACAGGCTGGCTCAGACCAGAGAACTGCTTCCAGCTCCGGTTCTTCCAAACGGACACAGGCAGACCACAGCAGACCAGATGGGCAGGCAGCACCGGAAAAGGAATCCGCATGGAAACGGGCTGGTTCTGCGGTGGGTGCGGTGGCAGATACCAAAGATAAGATAGCCGATACTGCCGGACAGCTTCGGGAGCAGGCAAAGGATTTGCCTGTCAATGCAAAGTACGCCCTTTACCACAGGAAAACACAGGTATCAGAGGGAGTACGGGATTTTACTTCCAGCGTGACCCAGACCCGAACTGCCAGAACCGAACAGCGGAACGCACAGGCAGAAAGCCGCAGACAGACCATTGCAGAACGCATGGCGGAACTGGAACAGGCAAAACAGCCGCAAAAGACAGCTTCCGAAGTACCCAAAGGGGCGGCTCCTGTCCATGAACGCCCTGTTACTGCAAAGCAGCCGGAAGATTTCCGACATCATGCAGATACCTCTCATACAGGAAAGCCAGCTATACAGCCAACTTCCCCATCCATCAGGGAACGGGGACAGGTTTCTTATGGGGGAACTGTGGCAGAACGGTCTTCGGTTCCGGTGGTAAAAGCGGCTTCCATCCACCATGAACAGACGCCGCCTGTAAGGACAGAACGCCAGATAGACCCTCCGGCTTCCCCAGACAAACCAGATGAAAGACAAAAGACAACTACTACACCTGCTGCCCCCCCTCCGACAAGACCTGTCCAGAATGATACGGCTCCTGTGATACCGGAAAGAAAACGGGCTGCCCCTGCGGTAAAAGAATCCAACTTTACCATCCGGCGTACCACCGCCAGAAAGGAGTGGACAAAAACAGTAACAGCGGCGTCCAAACAGAAGAAAGGGGAGAAGCCATGAAGTTAAGACACCTTTTCTTTGCCTGTTCCGGCGTGTTCGTGATGATGTTCTCCCTGCTCCTTTTGGTGGTGATTGTCTTCTCGGATGAGGAAGACGGAGGAAGCGGCGGAAACCTTATCTATGGGGGCGTGAGCGTATCACAGGAAGTCCTCGCCCATAAGCCTATGCTGGAAAAGTATGCAAGGGAATATGGCATAGAGGAATACTTAAATGTGCTGCTCGCCATCATTCAGGTGGAATCCGGCGGCACGCTGGAAGACGTTATGCAGTCCTCGGAATCTCTGGGGCTTCCCCCGAACTCCCTTAGTACAGAGGAATCCATCAAACAGGGCTGCAAATATTTCTCGGAACTGCTCGCAGCGGCAGAAGCAAAGGGCTGTGACTTAAACAGTGTGGTTCAGTCCTACAACTATGGCGGCGGTTTCCTAGACTATGTGGCAGGACGTGGGGAAAAAATACACCTTTGAACTGGCAGAGAGCTTTGCAAGGGACAAATCCGGCGGAAAGAAAGTCACCTACACCAACCCTGTTGCCGTAGAGAAAAACGGGGGCTGGCGGTATTCCTATGGAAATATGTTCTATGTCCTCTTGGTATCGCAATACCTGACCGTGGCACAGTTTGATGATGAAACGGTACAGGCTATCATGGAGGAAGCCTTAAAGTATGAGGGCTGGACGTATGTGTACGGGGGCGATTCCCCCTCCACTTTCTTTGACTGTTCGGGACTGGTGCAGTGGTGCTATGGCAAGGCAGGAATCACCCTGCCACGGACAGCACAGGAACAGTACAATGTGACGCAGCATATCCCCCTGTCCGAAGCAAAAGCAGGGGATTTGGTCTTTTTCCATTCCACCTACAATGCTGGAACCTACATCACCCATGTGGGGCTGTATGTGGGAAATAACCGGATGTACCATGCCGGAAATCCCATTGGTTACGCAGACCTGACAGGCTCCTACTGGCAACAGCACCTTGCCGGAGCCGGACGAATCAAACAATAAGAAAGGATGAACCGATATGATTCAGATTAGAAAAGAGGAAAACCAGAAAAAGCAGAAAGAAAAGAAACTGAAAGTCTACAAAGTCAATACCCATAAGAAAACCGTGATTGCCCTGTGGGTGCTGCTGGCAATGAGCTTCCTGTTTGCCGTCTATAAGAATTTCACGGCGATAGACATTCACACTGTCCATGAAACGAAAGTGATTGAGGAACAAATCCTCGACACTCACAAGATAGAGAATTTTGTGGAGAATTTCGCAGAAGTCTACTATTCATGGGAACAGTCCGCCGCTTCCATTGACAACCGGACAAACGCTTTAAAAGGGTATCTCACCGGAGAGCTGCAAGCCCTGAATGTAGATACTGTCCGAAAGGACATCCCCGTATCGTCTGCCCTGACCGATTTTCAGATATGGGAAATCACAGAAGAAAAGGAGCAGCATTATCAAGTGACCTATACGGTGGAACAGCGTATCACAGAGGGGGAATCCAGTAAAACTGTCCGTTCCGCCTATCAGGTGACAGTCTATGTGGACGGCTCTGGAAACCTGACGATTATCCAGAATCCAACCATTACCAGTGTTCCCGTAAAATCCGATTACACTCCCAAAGCGGTACAAAGTGACGGTACGGTGGATTCCATCACCACAGAGGAAATCAACGAATTTCTCACCACCTTTTTCAAGCTGTACCCTACGGCAACCGCAAAGGAACTGACCTATTATGTAAATGAGGGTGTGCTGAAAACTGTGGGAAAAGAGTATATTTTCTCGGAACTGGTAAATCCGGTTTATAACCGAAACGGAAATCAGGTGACAGCTTCCCTTGCAGTAAAATATCTGGATAACCAGACCATGACAACACAGGTATCACAGTTTAACCTTGTACTGGAAAAGAACGGGGAAAACTGGAAGATTGTGAAATAAGCTATATAAAACAGAAGACACATTGTATTTCTCAAAAAATTACAATGTGTCTTCTCATTTTAAAATTCTGTTCTGGACATTCACCTGTCCTCTGCTTCGACTTCGGCTATCTCTTTTGCTGTGGCGGTGACTACCCGTATTCCTTTCTCACTCATACTATCAAGCAATGTATCAAGTTGTCTGCGTTGTGTATCTTTTTCCGCGGATTTATTCGGAAAAAAGAATTGGTCTACGGATATATCATAACGTGTTACAAGCTCATAAAAAATTTGTAAACTCGGCTGTTGCCCTTTATTCTCAATATTAGCAAGATAACGTGGTGAGATATACATTTCATCACTTACTTTCTTGCGGCTCTCTTTTCGTTCGGTTCTCGCTGCTTTGATAGCTTGTCCGAAAGCCTTAAAGTCATATTTAGCTGTTGGTCTTTTTTGCCATATTTATTCACCCATATACATTCTACTGTTCCTCTTTCATACTGAATACGTCTATACAGTTCCTATTTGTAGCCATAATAATTCATATGTTTGCACTTGCTATTATTCGTATGTCCGACTATAATTATGATAATATAGTTTATAGAAAGGACTGGTACTGTTATGGAATATATGTCTTGCCCCGAAGCAGCTAAAAAATGGGGCATTTCTGAACGACGAGTACAGATTCTTTGTAAGGAAGATAGAATACCGGGAGTTTCAAAAATCGGTTATATGTGGTTGATACCAAAGGATGCAGAAAAACCTGTTGACGCAAGGAGAAAGGAGTTTAAGCATGAGTAACTTATTACTTTTAGAAGATGATATTAGCTTAATAGACGGGTTGCATTACTCTCTAAAGAAAAATGGTTTCTACGTTGATATTGCCCGTACTGTTGAAGAAGCAGAAAAGCAATTAGCACAAATCGAAAAATACGATTTGCTTATTCTTGATGTGACACTGCCGGACGGAACAGGCTTTGAGGTTTGCGAAAATGTGCGGAAACATAACAAACAGATACCGATTATCTTTTTTGACTGCTTCTGATGAAGAAGTCAATATTATTCGTGGCTTGGATTGCGGCGGGGACGATTATGTTACAAAGCCCTTTAAGTTGGGGGAACTATGTTCCCGTATTCGTGCCTTGTTACGACGTGCAGGAGTAACACCGCAGGACAAGGCAAGTGTATTGAAATGCGGGGACATTTCGATTGACTTTTTAAGTTGCCGCGTAATTTTGAACAATAAAATACTAGAACTGACAAACGCAGAATACCGTCTGCTTTGTCTGTTAGTACGAAATGCAAACCGTATTGTTTCAAGAGATATTATTCTGAATGATTTGTGGGATGGTACAGGAAATTTTGTTGATGATAATACGTTATCAGTTTATATCCGGCGGCTTCGCGAAAAAGTGGAAACTGACGCTTCCCACCCGCAGCGCTTAATAACCATTCGCGGCTTTGGTTATCAGTGGAAAGAGGTGTAAGTATGAATATTTTTCGTGACAAGCAAATAAAACATTTTTCTCTTTTTATTGCTATATACAGTATTTTACTTGTGGGAGTTTCTACATGGTTTTCTATAAATCAATTAAATACAGCAAAGTCTATGTATCTGGAACATGATAGAGCTATTGTATCTGCCTTGTTGGAACAGGAGGTTTCAAAAGAAGTAATTGCCAATGCTATTTCTTCCACAGATATAAGTACCGCGGGAATGGAATTTTTAGATAATTTGGGAATTACCACAAATACGTTTGGTAGCTTGTTGCCACATTTTTCCCAGTTTCAATATCACTTTTTGCGTATAGCATTAGGAGGGGGAATTTGTCTAGTGATAATTCTTGTCATTGGGGTTATTTCTTTCCTACAAATTAGAAATAATCTATATCGACAGTCTGGAAAAATTATAGATAACTATATTAACAATGACTATTCTTGTCATTTACCGCAAGACAGTGAGGGAGACCTTTTTCATTTATTTGCATCTGTTGAACAGCTTGCAACTATGCTTAAAGCCAAAAGTGAAACAGAACATAAAACAAAAGAATTTTTGAAAAGCACAATTTCAGATATTTCACATCAACTGAAAACTCCATTAGCAGCTTTGATGATGTATCAAGAAATTATAGAAGCGGAACCGGATAATACTGAAACAGTAAAAAATTTTCGCAAAAAACCGGAACCGCCTTAAAACGAATAGAACAGCTTATTTTGTCTATGCTTAAAATCGCACGTTTAGATACTGGAAATATTCTTTTTGACAAGCGTACCTGTCTTATACAGGAATTAGTTAAAAACGCTATCAGTGAACTTACAATAAGAGCTACACAAGAAAAAAAACAGATTATTGTAAATGGAACATCTAATCAAGTTATTATGTGTGATATGGATTGGACAAGTGAAGCGATTGGAAACCTTGTAAAGAACGCGTTAGACCATACAGAAATAGGAGGAATAGTAAAGATTACTTGGGAAAGTACACCAACTATGATACGAATTTTAGTTTCTGATAATGGAAGTGGAATTGCCCCGGAAGATATACACCATATTTTCAAACGCTTTTATCGCAGTAAATATTCCCTCAACACTCCGGGAATTGGATTAGGACTTCCTCTTGCAAAATCTATTATAGAGGGACAAGAGGGGCTCATTTCTGTTCAAAGTGTTTTACATGAAGGTACTACTTTTTCAGTTTCTTTCCTTACGAAATCGTAAGGTGAAATTCACCGGATTGTAAGCTGTTCCTGTTATCCTTTAAGAAAGGAGGTCTATGATTTATGGAAATTTTAAAAGTTGAAAATTTATGTAAAACTTACGGGAAAGGCGAAGCAAAAGTAAATGCTTTAAAAAATGTGTCTTTCTCACTTGAAAAAGGGGAATTTGCTGCTGTTGTAGGTGAATCTGGTTCTGGAAAAAGTACTTTGCTTAACTGCATCGGTGCTTTAGATACGCCGACTTCGGGTTCTATTTTTATTGACGGGCAAAATCTGTTTTCTATGAAAGAAGAAAAACGGACAATTTACAGACGACGCAACATAGGATTTATTTTTCAGTCTTTCCAGCTTGTGTCTGAGCTGAATGTAGAACAAAATATTATTTTCCCTCTACTGTTAGATTATCAAAAGCCAGACCCTAAAAAAGTAAACGAAATCCTCAATTTACTTGGATTGGCAGAACGCCGCTATCATTTACCGAGACAATTATCCGGAGGACAGCAACAACGAGTAGCGATTGGGAGAGCTTTGATAACACAGCCAAAACTAATTTTAGCCGATGAACCGACGGGAAATCTCGACAGTAAAAATAGTCAAGACGTTATTGATATGCTTATCAGTGCGTCAAGACATTTTAAACAAACAATTTTGATGATAACGCACAATAATAATTTAACATCTTCGGTTGACAGGGTGTTTCGTGTGAGCGACGGTATTCTTACAGACTTAGGGGGGACAGCAAATGAAGCATTATCTTAAACTTGTCCCTATATCAACCAAAATCCACCGCAAGCAAAGTAGAATGACCCGTATTTGTATTACTCTTGCGGTTATTTTGGTTGCTGTCATGTTTGGTCTTGCCGATATGTATTTACAGGGTGTTACGCAACACGAAATAGAGAAAAGCGGAAACTGGCATTATGCGTTTCATGCTATTAATTCGCAGACAGCTTCCTTTATTTCAGCTCGTCCAGAGGTAAAAATTTCCGGGTGGCATAATACAGTTTCTTCCGAAGCAGGATATTTTATTAAAGAACAGCCTATTACTATCAGCGCGCAAGATAAAGGGGTTTTTGAAGATATATTTCTGAACGGGATTGCAGAGGGAAAATATCCAGACGCGCCAAACGAGATTGCAATATCTTCTTCACTTAAAGATACTGCCTCTGTTTTGTTGAATGATACAGTTGAATTGTATAATCTGAACGGAAGTGTGGCAGATTATCAGATAGTTGGCTTTTTAGACGATACAAAAACTTCACACTTGATTGCTGAGAATTTGCCGATTGTAGTAATGACACCAGAGGGCTTAGGAACGCTTGCTGTTTCTAACGCGAATGAAAGTTATGTCGCCCAGTTTTCACATTTATGTAATATACCGGACGCAATCAATGATATAAAAGCAGCCAATCATCTGACTGATGAACAGATAACCGGAAATACACCTCTTTTGAGCATACAAGGGCAAATAGAGGGGAAATCAGGTGTAAATCAGATTTATCAAGTAGCCTTTATTCTTTCCCTTATTGTCATGCTGACTTGCATTTTGATGATTTCAAGCAGTCTAAACAGCAATGTCGCAGAGAGAACAGAATTTTTTGGTATGCTCCGGTGTCTGGGGGCAACCAAAAGACAAATAATGCGATTTGTATGTTTAGAGGGGCTGTATTGGTGTAAAACGGCTATTCCCATTGGAATTATATTCTCCATTGTGATTGTTTGGATTTTGTCTGCCGCCATGCGGGTAATAAGTCCAGAATGGTTTTCTTCAATGCCGATTTGGGGTATTAGTTGGATAAGTATAGTTGCAAGTATTTTGTTAGGATTGCTGACCGTTTTACTGGCTGCTCGTTCTCCGGCAAGAAGAGCCGCAAAAGTTTCTCCGCTTACCGCTGTATCAGGAAATGCTGGACAAATAGCTACATTTCACAAAGCAGCTAACACAAAGACATTTAAAATTGAAACCGCATTGGGTATTCATCACGCAAAAGCAAAGAAAAGAAATTACATTTTAATGACAGGGGCATTTGCTATCTGTATTACATTGTTTCTCACGTTCAGTACACTTGTTGATTTTATGCAAAATGCTTTTGTGCCCCCGGTTTATACGCCGGAATTATCCATAGCAAGTGAAACTAATACTTGTTCGATTGAGAGCGAAATGTTAGCACAGATTAAGAAAAATGATGATGTCAAGCGGGCATACGGGCGTATGTTTGCTTATGATGTTCCATCAGAAAATAGTGGAAAAAGCTACAATGCAAATCTTATTTCCTATGAGGAAAATCAATTTCAATGGGCGGCGGACTCTTTGGTAGCAGGTTCCATAGAAACAGTTATGCAGCAAGAAAATCAAGTGCTATTCGTACAGACGGGAAATGTTAATGTACAAGTTGGCGACAAGATAACTTTATCTATCAATAATACGAAAAAAACTGTTACGGTTGCAGGAATTTTGTCTGATAGCCCCTTAGCCCGTGTAAAGGGTACGGAAACCTTTTTCTGTTCGGAAGCAACCTTTAGCGCACTGACCGGAGAAACTGGCTATACTATTATCGACATTCAATTTGAGAACAACGCTTCCAGTGAAGATGTAAACGCAATTAAAAACATATTTACTAATGGTGGCGTAATATTTTCAGACAGCCTTTCTCAAGTGCAGCAGCAAAGAAATCTGTATTATACTTTTGCAGTTCTTGTTTACGGCTTCCTATCTATTATCGTTGCGATTACCATTTTCCATATTATGAATACAATCAATCTGGGAGTTGCCGCAAAAATGAAAGAATACGGAAGTATGCGAGCGATTGGAATGAGCAATCGCCAACTTATAAAAATGATAATCGCAGAAGCAGGAACCTACGCAATAAGCGGAGTGATTTGGGGTTGTATCATTGGACTTCCTATGCACTGGGTTATCTATGTAAGTCTTATAACAAATATTTGGGGAACAGCATGGAGTGTTCCGTTTATTCCCCTTATACTCATAATCGCTATTGTACTGTTGACTTCTCTTTTGGCAGTTAAAGGACCTGCAAAACGGTTACAGCGAATGTCTATCGTCGAAAATATTAGTGCACAATAATCTTTTGAGAGGGGGAATTTCAAAAGTGCCCCCTCTTTTTCTATCTTACAAATCCGTAAGCTAAAATTCATCTTAAAGTAAGTTGATATTGATAAAATAAATCAAAACATAATATTTGTTTGTTATCTGCCGGACGACGGCAAAAGAAAAAAAGCCGTCGTAACGCAGACAGATTTTCACGTGCTTTTGAAGCGGTGGCTTTGATTTTTAGAGCCGCCGCTTCTTTTTGTCTATTACTGAACCAACAATGACGCAGAATATAAATAGCGGCATTTAGGAGGATTGCCGCTATGGGGATTTCTTTGCTGCTATATAACGTACATAGGCTACATTCATTAAAAAAAGTATAGCTCCTCCACTGTGGAAGTCCAACTTTGAATATGAACTGACAAGTCATATTTATTCTACTGTTATTTCTCATGCACTCATTTTTATTTTAAAATGGGTGTATTTTTTTATTCAAAATGCAACTGTGCCCCTGTCCTGTCGGGACTAAGAGCGAAAAGGGGGAAAGAAGCAGAAATTCCTATCAACTCGCTCCCTTTCAAGGCTGGAAAGGGGGTGAGCAATGATGAAGCCATCTGAATTTCAGACAACCATAGAGAACCAGTTTGATTATATCTGTAAAGTCGCTATGGACGATGAACGCAAAGACTATTTCAAAGCGTTGTCCAGACAGTGTAAACGGGAAACCCTGTTCTGTGATATGGACAATTACACCGTCAATCTGTTTTCTTCCGAAGACACCTATCCCTCCCATTTCCATACTTTTTGAAATGGATGGATTTACTGTCCGCATTGAAAACAGCCTATTAGCAGAAGCATTAGAAAATCTGGATGGAAAGAAACGTGACGTTATCCTGAGATATTATTTTCTTGGATTTGACGATACGGAAATTTCAAAAATTCTGGAAGTCAACCGTTCTACCATTCAGAGAAGAAGACACGCCGGACTGAAATTTATCAAAAAATTTATGGAGGACGAAGCATGACAGCAAAGCACCCTATGATTCCGTTTCCTGTGATTGTAAGGGCTGCGGACGGCGATATTGAAGCAGTCAACCAGATTGTACGCCATTACAGCGGTTTTATTGCCAGCCGTTCCATGCGTCCCATGAAAGACGAATATGGGAATACCCACATGGTTGTAGATGAAACCCTACGCCGCCGGATGGAAGCACGTCTGATTGCAAAGATTTTATCTTTTGAAATCAGGGAACCAAAATAAAAATAACGCTCTCCTGTGGAAGCATGGACAAGCCCATGCTTCCCAGACAGAGCTTGCCAGTCTATTAAAGTGCATTATCACCAGTGCATTTTAACAGGCTGACAAAGCCGGATTGTTCCTTGAAAAAGAAAGCGTCTAATCAACGCAGCATAAAGCAGCCGAATACGTTTCGATAGAAAGAGAGCCGTTGGGCTGGCACGCCGTGACCCACCAAAGGAGGGATGAAACCGGATAGCGATTCCTGCCAGCGTTCCATAAGCAGCTTACCGCAAAAGCTGCCGCCATGACCTTTCTATCGTGATAATGATACTTCCGTACAGCCTTAGTCTGTGTGATGATGTAGCACCGCTGACAAAGGGTACGGCTGGATGAGAACCATGCAGGGGTGAGATTCCCATGAGCTTTAGCGAAAGCTGTTCGGCTTGCTTATATACTATTTTGAATTATAATTTTTCATTCAAAATCAAATAACTATTTGCAGGAAATACAATCTTAATATTACTTTTGCCATAAAATCTGATATAATATAGACAGATATTGAGGGTTCCATATCTGGTCTATGGAAAGGAGGAACATGATTACAGTAACAAAAAAAGACTTAATAGAACTGGGTTATGGGACTTCATTCGCAGCAGACATCATAAGAGAAGCAAAAAAACTTATGATTTCAAAAGGGCATACCTACTATCAGTCACGCAAACTGGACAGGGTTCCCAGAGAAGCTGTGGAAGAATTGCTAGGGATTACTTTTACTGATAAATCAAACTGATTGTACTTCTTGCACATTTATGTAAGGAGTGAAATCATGGCAAAAGACCCTATTAAGAAAGCAGAAAACGGAACTTATTATTTTAGAGCAAACTTAGGTTTTCATCCGATTACCGGAAAACAGATTCAGAAATACAAAAGCGGATTCAAGACAAAAAAGGAAGCTAGAGAAGCATATTCAAAGCTTATGCTGACATCCACAGAGGAATTAACGGAAAAGAAACAGCAGCTATCCTTTCAACAGTTCATTGAAGAAACTTACCTGCCTTGGTATAAAACACAGGTAAAGGAAAGTACCTATCTGAACCGCCGTTCTACCATTCAGAAGCATTTTTCATACTTTTACAAAATGACGGTGGATGAGATAGAACCCATTAACGTCCAGAACTGGCAGCTTGAACTCGCAAAAGAATTTAGTCCAAACTATATCCGTATTGTACAGGGTATGCTCTCCATTGCCTTTGACAGAGCAGTTGTTCTCGGTCTTGCAAAGAAAAATCCGTCACGAATGATAGGAAACATCAAGAGCAAGAAAACAAAAGTGGATTTTTGGACACTGGATGAATTTCAAAAGGTAATTTCCCTGCTCTACAAGGGCGATTATTACGAACATTACCTTTTCATCTCATACTGGCTCCTGTTTATGACCGGAATGAGAATCGGAGAAGCCGCAGCCCTGCAATGGTCGGACATCAACTTTGAAACCGGACTTTTAAGTATAACGAAAACGCTGTACTATAAAACAATGGATGAATACAAATTTATGGAACCAAAGACACAAGCCAGTATTCGCACTATCTATATTGACACAGATACCATTAAAGAATTAAAAGCATGGCAGGAAGTACAGCAAAAGGTTTTAAAGGGCTGCGACCTTGTACTAAGCTATAATGGGATTCCCACCAGTAAGCACACCCTCCCACGGGCATTAGAAAAGCTTGCTGGATTGGCAGGCGTACACCGTATCAAAATTCATGCACTCAGACATTCCCATGCTTCCCTGCTCATCAGTATGGGAGAAAATCCTTTATTGATTAAAGAACGTCTGGGGCATGAAAAGATACAGACCACGTTAGGAACCTATGGACATTTATATCCCAACACCAACGTGGAAGTTGCCAAAAAATTAACTGGCGTTCTCACTTATACTCCGGCAACAACCAGTGTTGCCGATTACACCAGCAATCAACATACAGCAATCTATCACAGAACAGTTGAAGAAAAATAATGCAATGAAAATGCAATCCTATAAAGGAAAAGCTGTAAAACCCTTGTAAACAAAGGCTTTACAGCTTAGCTCCAACTATTCAAACTCAATCGTTCCGGGCGGCTTACTGGTAATATCATACATTACCCGGTTCACATGGCTCACCTCATTGATGATCCTGCTGGTCACCTTCTGCAGTACTTCATAAGGGATCTGTGCACTCTCTGCGGTCATGAAGTCGATCGTCTTCACGGCTCTCAGTGCGATGGCGTAATCATAGGTTCTCTCATCACCCATAACGCCTACGGATCTCATATTGGTCAGGGCTGCGAAGTACTGGTTGATCTCGCGGTCCAGACCTGCGTTAGCGATTTCCTCGCGGTAGATGGCATCTGCATCCTGTACGATCTTGACTTTCTCAGCGGTCACTTCGCCGATGATACGGATACCCAGTCCGGGACCGGGGAACGGCTGACGGAATACCAGATGCTCCGGAATGCCAAGCTCCAGTCCTACCTTGCGAACCTCATCCTTGAACAGGTTGCGCAGAGGCTCGATGATCTCCTTGAAATCTACATAGTCGGGCAGGCCGCCTACGTTGTGGTGGGACTTGATCACTGCGGATTCACCGCCCAGTCCGCTCTCTACCACATCGGGATAGATGGTTCCCTGTACCAGGAAATCCACGGCACCGATCTTCTTCGCCTCTTCCTCGAATACACGGATGAACTCTTCGCCGATGATCTTTCTCTTATGCTCCGGCTCGGATACACCTGCCAGCTTGCTGTAGAAACGCTCCTGCGCATTCACACGGATGAAGTGCAGATCGTAATTGCCGTTGGGACCGAAGACTGCTTCTACCTCATCACCCTCATTCTTACGGAGCAGGCCGTGATCTACGAAGACACAGGTCAGCTGCTCGCCGACTGCCTTGGATAACAGTACTGCTGCCACGGAGGAATCCACACCACCGGACAATGCGCACAGAACTTTACCATTGCCGACTTTCTCGCGGATCGCCTTGATGGACTCTTCCACGAAGGAATCCATCTTCCAGTCACCGCAGCATCCACAGATGTTGCGTACGAAATTATACAGCATCTTGGAGCCTTCCACGGTGTGAAGTACTTCCGGATGGAACTGGATTGCATACAGTCCGCGCTCTACACACTCTGCTGCTGCCACGGGGCAGTTGGCGGTGGTGGCCACGGCACGGAAGCCGGGAGCCAGCTTGGAGATATAGTCGAAATGGCTCATCCAGCAGATCGTATTCTCGGATACATCGGAAAACAGCTTGGAACTGCGGTCTACCTTCACCTCAGTCTTGCCATATTCCCGAACGGCTGCGCGTTCTACCTTACCACCCAGCACATGGGTCATCAGCTGTGCGCCGTAACAGAGTCCCAGCACGGGAACTCCTAAGTTAAACAGATCCTCGGAGCAGGTAGCCGCACCGGGTTCATAGCAGCTTGCGGGGCCACCGGTCAGGATGATTCCCTTGGGATTCATTGCTTTTATCTTATTCAAGTCTGTCCTGTAAGAGTAGATCTCGCAATATACATTGCATTCTCTGACTCTTCTGGCGACCAGCTGATTGTACTGTCCGCCAAAATCAATGACAACTACCAGTTCTTTTTCCATGGTTGTCCTCCAGTATATTTTTCTGTCCTCTATTATAGGGTATGGTGCAGGGGAAGTCAAACCCTACTGCACCAGTTCTTCCAATTTTCCGAAGGTATAACCCATTTCTTCCCATTTCGTGAGCAGTTCATCCAGAATCTCCCCATTGGTCTTCGAGGTATTATGTAACAGCACCACCGCTCCGGGGTGGATCCTGCCTGTCAGTTTGGAAAAAGCTTCCTCGTGGCTGGGCTGGGCATCCACGTTCCAGTCCACATAAGCCAGGCTCCAGAAAAAAGTGGAATACCCCAGATCCTTTGCCATCTGCAGATTCGTCTTACTGTATTTTCCCTGAGGCGGCCGGTAGTACATCTCCATCTCCGTACCGGTGATCTCCTGAAAAAGAGTCCTCACGTCATCCATCTCTTTCCGGAAAACCGCCGGATCAGAAATTTTCGACATGTCATAATGATGATAGGTGTGGTTTCCCACCGTATGTCCGTCCTCCACCATGCGTTTCACCATCTCCGGCGCCGCCTCCAGAAAATGTCCTACCACAAAAAAGGTCGCCGGTGCATTGTGCCTTTTCAATGCATCCAATATAGCGGAACTATTACCATTCTCATAGCCGCAGTCAAAAGTGAGATAGATCTTTTTCTCCTCCGCATCTCCCACATAATAGGCATTGTATTCCTTTAATTTGTCCGAGGAAGCCGTACCGCTGGGCTGCGTTCCTTCCGAGCCGAATCCCAGTCCCCAGTTCTCCGCGGAGAGCAGTGCCTGAGTATTCTCCAATGCACTCCCCGCCGCCTCCCGGATGCTCATCTCCCGCTGAAGATGCAGTCCGAAAGCAATGGCCCCCATGCTTCTCCCGAGGAAAAACATTGCCAGCAAAAAAACACCCAGCATCAACCCGTTCTTATAATGCTTCTTCACCATTGCCGCTCCATCTTTTCCGAATTCCCATACTTTTGTGAAAATAGACTGTTCCCACATCGTACGATCCCCTGCCGGTATTTCTACCTTCTTTTTCCTGATATTCACAATATTCTATGTGATACAGCTTTTCCCTTATGCCACGGATCAGTTCTGCGGAAATGCACGGAGAGATCACCTGTTGTATATATTATAAAAATGAATTCTTCGGAGCACCGCCCATGGACTGCAAAGAAATGATCCTGTCAGAGGACACTTATGACATTATCACAGACTTTTCCGCATCGGAATTTCTGGGAGATGACAATGATTGTTATGAACGCATCGGAGAAGATTTTTTTGATTTTGTATCTGGGCAATCTGGGAATCCGCAATCCGAAAATTGATTTTTTCCCCTATCACAATATGCCGAAGCTTTATGGGCTCATGCAGCTATCTCCCTCCGGTGAGACGCCACCCGGTGCCGCTCCCTTTGATCCGGCAGACCTGATCGCCAGTGGGATTACCCAGGTACAGCGTCCGCCCCTAAGTCTCACGGGGCAGGGTGTGATCCTGTGTTTTATCGATACCGGGATTGATTACCAAAATCCTGTGTTTCTGGACGAGAACGGCAACAGCCGTGTCCTGGCGATCTGGGATCAGACGGTTCAGACCGGGATACCACCTGAGGGATTTAAATATGGTTCTGAATACCGCAGAGAGGATATTAACCTGGCGCTGCGTTCCGAGGATCCTTATTCCATCGTTCCCTCCAGGGACGAAAACGGACACGGCAGTATCCTCGCCGGAGTCGCAGCCGGCAGTGTCGTCAGACAAGGCAATCCTTATATCGGTGCTGCACCGGGTGCCGACATCGTCGTGGTGAAGCTCAAGGAATGTAAGCAATATCTGCGCAGCTTTTATCTGGTGCCCGAGGGTGTTCCCGCCTATCAGGAAAATGATATTATGCTAGGCATCAAATATGCGGAATCCTTCGTGCGGCTCTTCGAACGTCCGGTAGTCATCTGTCTGGGTCTGGGAACCAACCAGGGAGATCACGCGGGCAATTCCTCCCTGTCACGGTATCTCTCTTCTCTTGCTGTCCGCAGAAGCCGTGCCGCCATCGTCTGCGGGGGAAATGAAGGGAACGCCTCACACCATTACCATGGAAGACTAAGCGCTCAGACACCTGGGGAGGATTCCCGGAATGTGGAGATCCGGGTCAGCGAAGGCTGTATCGGATTCTGGCTGGAGCTTTGGGGTGCTCTGCCGGATGCTTTTAATCTGAGCATCCGCACTCCCGGCGGGGAAAATATTCCTGAACTGCGCCTGGGATTGCAGCAAAGTGTAACCTATTCCTTTATTTATGAAAAAAGCAGAGTCACTATCGACTCTGCTCTTGTGGAAGAAAATTCCGGCGAGGAACTGATCCTTGTACGCATCCAGGATCCTACCCCCGGTATCTGGACCTTTCATGTCTCTGCTTCCGGTAGTTTATATAACGGTAATTTTCACATGTGGCTGCCTATCACAGAATTTCTGTCTACTCCGGTATATTTTCTCAATCCGGATCCCGACATGACTCTGACGGAGCCCTCGATGGCGCCGGAGGTTCTGAGCGTTTCTACTTACAATGCGGAAAATAACAGTTTTTACGCAGAATCCGGCAGAGGCTTCGGACGCACCGGTCAGATCCGTCCGGACTTATCCGCTCCCGGAGTCAATATCTCCACCATTGACGGATGCCGTACGGGAAGCAGCATGGCTGCCGCTATCACTGCCGGAGCTGTGGCTCAGTTTTTCCAATGGTCAGTCATTGAAGGCAATAACCGGCTGGCGGAAAGCCGGGAGATCCGCAGTTATTTCATACGCGGTGCCGTGCGTACACAGGGTCTGAACTATCCCAACCGGGAATGGGGCTACGGCAGGCTGAATTTAGAGGAGACCTTCAATGCCCTGCTCCGGGTATGACTATATGATCTCCTGCAGGGCATAGACCGGCTGCACACTGCAGACACCGTTAATCTTACGCACGCCGCGCTCCAGTTTTTCCAGTTCCTTTTCCGAGGTCACATCCGCTTTTACGAGGAAATCATATTCCCCCTCTACCTGATAGCAGGATGTGACTTCCGGTTGCTGTCGCATTCTTTCCATAAATCCCGCATGATATTTTTTATGCTGTACCGTTACCTCTAAAAATACCTCCATAAGCCACCTCTCTTCTCAAATCTTTTACTTGATCACCGAATAAAAAACGCTTGATGATGTATCTTCGTCAAATACAGCCTCCTGTGCAGGCACAAATCCCTGTTTGACTCATTGTATACATAAAAAGAGGAAAGACACCGTACACACGATATCTTTCCTCTTTGAAAGTGATTGCATCATACCATATTCTTTCTATACTTACAAGTCGTCTGATAAATCTTATCAGAATTTTAATATTTCGGACAATACTTTCTGCCGATTTGTACGCTATAAGCCTATTTTACATCCGCTTTGGAAAAAATTCTGGCATACCCATAGGACAGCGGACGGTCCGTCATGTCCGCAAACCGCAGAGGGAAATTCTCCTTTTCCTCCATGCGGTTCGGGCAGTCTCTCCTGCCGCACCCCAGACAGATTCCGGCACATTTGGTAAAAGGATCCTTTGTCAGTTCCGCATAAAATACCACACTTTTTTTCGGGATCATACAATACGCTGCATTACAGGTAACCGGCAATGCAAGCTCCTGCAGAAGCATGGGAAGGTTCGCCAGCCGCAGCAGACTGCTTATTTTTTGTTCTGAAGTCTCAGAAATCTCCCCACCTAAAAAATGCAGTCTGGCAACATGCAGATTCCGATGCACAACCACCCACTCTGTATAAGCCCGGTAGCTTTCTAATAATAATTCACTGGACAGTACTTCGATCATATAACTCTCTGTCAGAAATCCGTTCTGCAAATACTTTTCCTGCAGTTCATCGATCCCTTTTCCCAGAGTAATACCTACAGCCAAAAAAGACTGATCCCTCCCGGGAAAAGTCTCTTGGATTTCTCTGTCCTGCCATCCCGCTTCTGTCTCCAGGCAGGGGATCATCTCACCTGCCAGTCGCTTCAGATTGGGATATTCTTCCGGATCATAATGATATTTTTTTTCCATCACACTGTGCAGAAATTGTTCGTTCCTGCACAGTGCTGTAATTTCTGAAAAAAAAGTCTGCATGTCCACCTGTTCTCCCGGAATACCGGTGATCTCATGACGCAGGCATATTTTGCCTGCATCCGGTTAATTGTTTTTAATGCGCAGGCATCTGATGGCATTGAGCACAGCCAGTACCATAACTCCTACGTCTGCGAAGATAGCAACCCACATGTTGGCGATACCCAGCGCACCCAGGATCAGGCAGATGGCCTTAACTGCCAGCGCAAATACGATGTTCTCGTAAACGATGCGCAGACATTTCCGGGAAATCCGCATAGCCAGAGCGATCTTGGCAGGATTGTCATCCATCAGAACCACATCCGCTGCCTCAATGGCCGCATCTGAGCCAAGGGCTCCCATGGCGATACCGATATCCGCACGGGAAAGTACCGGTGCATCGTTGATACCGTCACCCACGAATGCCAGTTTTTCCTTCTCGCTCTTGTCCTGCAACAGCTTCTCCACGCAGCTTACCTTGTCTGCGGGAAGCAGTTCACTGTGTACCTCATCCAATTTTAACTCACCGGCCACATGTTCTGCAACTGTTTTGCTGTCACCGGTCAGCATAACGCATTTCTTCACACCGGAATTCTTCAGAGATGCAATGGCTTCCTTCGCACCATCCTTGATCACATCAGAGATCAGGATGTATCCGGCATATTTTCCGTCTACCGCTACATGTACCACTGTACCGACACCGGTATTTTCCATATAGGACAGATTCAGGCTCTTCATCAGTTTCGCATTACCGGCTGCCACCTGTCTGCCGTTTACTTTGGCAGTTACACCATGTCCGCTGATCTCCTCCACATCACTGACGTTAGAGGCATCCAGTTCTTTTCCATAAGCGTTCTTCAGACTCTTGCTGATGGGATGGCTGGAATAGCTCTCCGCATATGCAGCATACTCAAGCAGTTCATCCTCTGTGAAATCCCTGCCGGGGTAAATACCCGTCACATCGAATACACCCTTGGTCAGGGTACCGGTCTTGTCAAATACCACATATTTGGTCTCAGACAGCGCTTCCAGATAATTGGACCCCTTCACCAGAATACCACAGGCACTTGCTGCTCCGATTCCTCCGAAGAAAGAAAGGGGAATGGAAATGACCAGTGCACAAGGGCAGCTGATTACCAGGAAAGTCAGGGCACGAATGATCCACGTGCTCCAGGCTGCCGGATTGCCCATGATCAGGTTGATCACAGGAGGCAGGATGGCCAGTGCCAGAGCACTGTAGCAGACTGCCGGGGTATAATATCTTGCGAACTTCGTAATAAAGTTCTCAGACTTGGACTTCTTCATACTGGAATTCTCTACCAGATCCAGAATCTTGGATACGGTGGATTCTCCAAATTCCTTGGTGGTACGGATCTTAAGTAATCCGGTCAGGTTCACACAGCCGCTGATCACATCCTGATCCACTGTGATCTCTCTGGGGACGCTTTCACCGGTCAGGGCACTGGTATTCAGTGTGGATGTACCTTCCACTACCACACCATCGATAGGAACCTTTTCACCGGGACGTACCACAATCACGGTTCCGATCTCTACATCATCGGGATCTACCTGCTCTAAGCTGCCGTCCTCTGCCTCAATGTTGGCATAATCCGGGCGGATATCCATCAGGGCGCTGATGTTCTGACGGCTCTTGCCCACAGCTACCGCCTGGAACAGTTCACCGATCTGGTAGAACAGCATAACGGCCACGCCTTCGGAATACTCTCCCAGTCCCATGGCACCTACGGTAGCTACCGCCATCAGGAAATTCTCATCAAACACTTCACCATGCATAATGCCCAGAACGGCTTTTCTGAGAATATCATAGCCGATCACCGCATAGGGAATCAGGTACAGCAGTCCCAGCCAGATCCCTTCCAGAGGTACAAAATGCAAAATAATTAACAGTACTGCCGCCACAATGATGCGGACCAGTACTTTTTTCTGTTTCTTAGTCATAGCTTCCTCTTTTCCGAGAGCATCCTATAAATAGATCTCGCAGTCATCCTCTACTCTCTTGCAGGCTTTTACCACGTTCTCCATAACGGCCTTCTCATCGCTGCCATCGGCAAATTCCACCTTCATCTTCTGGGTCATGAAGCTGACGGTTGCATCGGTAACACCCTCTACCTTCTTCGCTGCATCCTCCATCTTCAGAGCACAAGCTGCACAGTCTACTTCGATCTTGTAAGTTTTCTTCATGGTAATATCCTCCTCTTTCTCCATTCGCATTTTTTGTTTAGTTGCTAATGATTTGCATTTAGTTTTAATATTCATTCATATGAACCACTGTTCATATGTTTATATTACCATATGCCTGGAAAAAGTCAATACTGTTTTTAAATGTTTTGTAAATTGAGAGTTAGTGAAATAATCCCGTAGCCCTTGGCAGGGTATAAGAAACGCGGCACGCTCGCGCTCTGTCGCAGAGCGTAGCGGTACATAAGCGGTCATAATACGACCGCTAAGTACCGACGTCTGCTTACGGCACTGCTTATTCTTATACCCAGCCGGGGCTACTGGTTTTGAAAGCTTTCAAAACGCAGAACTCCCGGAGTATGCGGTGCCATGTCGAAGATGTTTGTCGGAGGATGTTGATATTTTCTAGAAAAGTGCTGAAAGACAGGGGGAAAGCGGACACGATGTCCGCGTCAGCCGATTGTCGACATGGATGTCGACTGTAGGCGGCCCCGTCATGACGAGAACCACTCATCACTTTTCGTAGAAAATTCACATCTGGAGACCTTACATCGAGACATGTGTATCGCATGCTCCGGGAGTTCGTGGATTTTGCCAATGTATTTCACTAACTCTCAATTTATTTCTCTTCCACCGGAATCTGCTTCAGATTCTCCACGGGTTCCAGGATCTCATTACTGCGGATGTCGATGATGGGACCGCCGGTTCCTTCAATGTACTCTCTGGTAATGGTAACCCTTCCGATGTTATCATCCTTCGGGATCTCATACATGATATCCAGCATGAAGTCCTCGATGATGGAGCGCAGAGCTCTGGCACCGGTATCGCGCTTCATTGCCTTCTCGGCAATGGCATCCAGGGCATCGTCTGTGAACTCCAGTTTTACCTCATCCAGCTCCAACAGCTTCTGGTACTGCTTAAGAATCGCATTCTTCGGCTCTTTCAGGATCTTCACCAGCATATCCTTTGACAATCCCTGTAAAGTACAAATGATCGGCAGACGACCGATAAATTCCGGAATCATACCAAACTTGCGGATATCCTCCACAGTCACCTTGGATAAAATATCGGTATCTTTATCGTATTTATCCTTCAGTTCTGAGTTGAAACCGATGGATGCGGTCTTGGTCAGGCGCTCCTTTGATGATCTCGTCCAGATCCGGGAACGCACCACCGCAGATAAACAGGATATTGCGGGTGTTCACCGTTGCCAGAGGTACCATGGCATTTTTGCTGTTGGCACCTACCGGCACCTCCACTTCCGCACCTTCCAGAAGCTTCAACATACCCTGCTGTACACTCTCTCCGCTGACATCCCGGGAGTTGGTGTTTTTCTTCTTGGCGATCTTGTCGATCTCATCGATGAAGATGATACCTTTTTCCGCCTTTTCTACGTCATTGCCCGCCGCTGCCAGCAATTTGGATACCACGCTCTCGATATCATCACCGATATAACCGGCCTCAGTCAGAGAGGTGGCATCAGCAATAGCCAGAGGCACATCCAGAAGTTTTGCCAGTGTCTTTACCAGATAGGTCTTACCGGAACCGGTGGGGCCGATCATGAGGATGTTGGACTTTTCGATCTCAATCTCATCCATAGTGTCAGTGGCCACTCTCTTGTAATGGTTGTATACTGCTACGGAGATGACCTTCTTGGCTTTTTCCTGTCCTACCACGTATTCATCCAGACTGGCCTTGATCTTATGAGGTGCCGGAATGTCCTTGATATTGAATACAGGTTTGGGACCTTCCGCCCTTTTTCTTCTTTGAGTTTCTGCTTGTTGGGAATACCGCCGTCTCCCTGAAGATCCGCCAGATTCACAAAACTGATATTGGGGAATCCGTTCTGTCCGTTAAACTGGTTGAAATCATTGGGATTGTTCAACATTCCCTGATAATCGAACTGGCTCACAGTCTCCATGGTCTTGTGCATGCAATCATCGCAGATGCAGATATGGTTGGGCAGCTTGAACATTCTGCCGGCTTTGCTCTCCGGTCTGCGGCAGATAAAGCAGACATCTTCGTATTCGCTGCTGTCCTTTTTGTCCTCTGACTTTTTTTCGGTGGAATTTTCTTTTGCAGTATCCGCCACCTGTGTGTTTCCGTTATTTTTTCGTTATCCTGAGTTTCACTCACATCGGTCTCTGTTTTTTCCTCCTTAGGGATCACTTCTCTATAATCATCATTATAATTATCTGTCATGTTATTCTCCTCTTTGTTTCCTACCACTATTCCGCAGTGTATCTCGGTAACACTTCGTGTTCCCTCGATATCCGGGCTTCGCCCTATCATCCCCGGCTCCAAAGCATCTTCGCAGTGTATCTCGGCAACACTTCGTGTTCCCTCGATATCCGGGCTTCGCCCTATCATCCCCGGCTCCAAAGCATCTTCGCAGTGTATCTCGGTAACACTTCGTGTTCCCTCGATATCCGGGCTTCGCCCTCCCCGTCTCGTGCCTTACACAATCCCGTCTGCAAGCAGCCAGATTGTGTAATCCCCGATCCAGTCACTTCTCATTGCCTACGCTTATTATACTCAATGAAGTAGCGGGGCACAAGTTAAGTTTTTCTAAACCATTTATAACTATTCATATTTTGGTAAATATTACAAGACCCGGGCAAAACCATATGTCTCGCCCGGGTCTCTTTCCATTTCCTTTTATTTACCTGTTATTTCTTTATTTCTGGCTTGCAGGTCTGCTGCCCAGTGTCAGATTCAGCTCGATGGATACATATTCACCGTTCTGAGGTCTCTGTACCGTTACGGTTACGGAATCACCGGCCGCATAATACTGTAACGTTTTCTGCAGATCAGAGTAGGAAGAGATACTGCTGCCGTCAAATTTGGTAATGATATCACCTTTCATGATACCGGCATTGGCTGCTGCGCTGCCTTCCTCTACAGATACTACATAGATACCTTCCGGCATGTTGTACATCTGGGAGATCTGGGAAGTTACTTCCTGCGGGGAGATGCCGATGTAACCGACTTCATCCTCAGCTACCTTGGTTCTGGTCTGACGCTCCATCAGATCTGCAATGATAGGACTTGCCGAAGTAATCGGGATAGCATATCCCATACCTTCTACGGCAGTACCACCGATCTTGTTGGAGTTGATACCGATAACCTCACCATTCATGTTCAGCAGTGCACCGCCGGAGTTACCGGGGTTGATGGCTGCGTTGGTCTGGATGAAAGTACCGGTAGAGCCGTTCTCCAGAGTGATCTCACGATTCAGGGCACTTACAATACCGTTGGTAACAGACTGACCATAGCCAAGGGCATTACCGATAGCGATGACCGGCTCACCAAGCTTCAGATCATCACTGCTGCCAAGTGTTGCTACTGTAATAGCATTCTTGGTATCATCACTCAGATCATTTAAAGATACTGCGATCACTGCCAGATCCATGTCGGAATCCAGTCCTTTGACCTGTGCCTGTGCTTCACTGCCATCGATAAAAGTAACGGTCAGAGTATCTGCACTCTCTACTACATGATTATTGGATACGATCAGCAGTTCATCATCGGTCTTACCTACAATGATACCGGAACCACTGGCTGCTTCTTCCTGTGTGTACTGCTGTCCGAAGACATTGGCTGTCTCGGTAAAGTTATTTACGATGGATACCATGGCAGGCATTACTTTTTCTACCACATTGGATACATCGGACTCTACATAAGTAACATTGGTAGCCAGCTGTGCACTCTGGGTACTTTCTGTCGTTGCCTCAGAAGCGATCTCATCTACCACTGCGGTATCTGTGCTGGTCGTAAACATCCCGGTTCCCTGCTGTACTGCATAGAAACCGATTCCTGCGAACAGTCCGAAGAACAATCCCAGGCTGACACTTACCATTGCCTTCCGGAAGTAACCGCCATGTTTTTGGGTTTTCTTAGGCTCCGTATTGTTGCTGCCAGTGGTTCCGCCCATCTGATAAGTGGTGTAACCATTGGTGCTTCCTGCTGCACTCTGGGTAGTACTATGATTTTCATAGCCATAACTGTTTTCTGTTCTTGTCTCATTCAGATCTGCTCCACTGAATGTACCGGTTGTATTTTCATTGCCGGTTCCGTAACCGGAAAAATTATCATTCTCGTACATATTGCTTCCTCCTATCCTGTTGCAAGTGAGAAACTCTTTTTTTTACCATTACCTGTTTCATTTCTTCCTCTCACCTTATGAACACAGTATATCCGTCAATTGTGTCCGAATTGTGATAACTTTCTGAAGCAATTATGAATCCTGAAAAACAGAGAGTCTGTTCTGCCTGCAAGCAGTCTCTCTATGGGTAAGTTATTACACTCTACTCAACAGTAACGGATTTTGCCAGGTTTCTGGGTTTATCCACGTCACAGCCGCGTCCCACTGCCACATAGTAGGAGAACAACTGCAAAGGAATGATTGCCAGAGAATTGGTAAAGTACGGATTGGTCTCGGGGATGTATATTACATAATCCGACGCTTTCTCAATGGCCTTGTTGCCTTCAATGGTGACTGCCATAACAAAGGCTCCTCTTGCTTTTACTTCTACCATATTACTGATGGTCTTCTGAACAGATCCGGCTGGGTTGCCAAAGCCACTACCAGCGTACCATCTTCGATCAGAGAAATCGTACCATGTTTCAGTTCTCCGGCTGCATAAGCCTCAGAATGAATATAGGAAATCTCTTTCAGTTTCAGGGATCCTTCCAGCGAGATTGCATAGTCAATACCGCGTCCGATGAAGAAGATATCTCTTGCTCCCACGTAACGGTTGGCAAAATGCTGGATCTTCTCCTTCTGTCCCAGAAGCAGTTCGATCTGATCCGGCAGGCATCTTAAATCTGTCAGCATACCGGCGAACTTCTCCTGATCAATAGTACCACGTACCCTGGCGAATTTCATAGCCAACATGTAAAGTGCAGTTAGCTGTGCACTGTAAGCCTTTGGTGGTAGCCACTGCGATCTCGGGACCTGCCCAGGTATACATAACACTGTCTGCCTCTCTGGCAATGGAGCTTCCCACCACATTGACAATGCCCAGTACCTTGAAGCCCCTTTCCCTGGACTCTCTCAGTGCTGCCAGAGTATCTGCCGTCTCACCGGACTGGCTGATGACAATGACCATATTACCCTTCTGAAGAATCGGATCACGATAACGGAATTCACTGGCCACATCCACTTCTACCGGGATTCTTGCCAGACCCTCGATCACATATTTTGCGGTAACTCCAGTATGATATGCGGAGCCGCAGGCCACAATATGGATCTTCGTGATCTCTTTGATCTCTTCATCACTCATGTTCAGCTCTTCGATCACAATATCATTATCCTTGATTCTCGGAGAGATGGTATCGTTGATGGTCTTCGGCTGCTCATAGATCTCTTTCAGCATGAAGTGCTCATATCCAGCCTTTTCTGCCGCATTGGCATCCCAGTCAATGGTCACCGGCTGCTTCTCGATCTCTTCCTCATCCACGGAGAAGAAACGCAGACTACCCTGCTGTAATTCCACAACTTCCTGATTGTCTACATAATATACGGTTCTGGTATATTTCAGTATCGCAGGAACATCGGAAGCGATAAAGCTGCCGTTGTCGCTCTTTCCTACGATCAGCGGGCTGTCCTTGCGGGCTGCAAAAATCTTATCCGGCTGATCTGCAAACATGATTCCCAGCGCATAAGAGCCTTCCACACGATGAAGCACCTTCGTGATGGCTTCCAGAGGATTTCCCTTTGTAATAATAGTCTAACAGATGTGCCAATACCTCGGTATCAGTCTCGGATACGAACTGATACCCCTTATCCTGCATCTTTTTCTTCAGGGGAATATAGTTCTCGATAATGCCGTTGTGTACCACGGCAATGGTTCCCGCATTGTTCATATGCGGATGGGAATTGATATCGCTGGGAGCTCCGTGAGTTGCCCAACGGGTATGTCCGATACCGGAGGTTCCTTTCATATTCTCTCCGCCGTGGGTCAGGTTCTCCAGCACCTTAAGTCTTCCCACTGCTTTTCTGGTGTTGATCTTCTCACCGTCAAAAATCGCCATACCTGCGGAATCATATCCACGGTATTCCAACTTGGACAGACCGTCCAGAATGATCGGTGCTGCCTGTTCTGTTCCAATATAACCTACAATACCACACATAGTCATACATCCTTTCTGTTCTGTTTCCAGTATTCCTTGTTGGAAGTAAAAGCAAGTACCCATTTTTTCGGGAGCCTGCGATAGTTCTTTCCCAGTAAATAACCTGCATATTTACAGGCGCATTGCATATAAAAATGGGGCAATCCGGCAGACATATGGTTGCTGCGCAAATATACCGTCACATCTTTCACCATTCGTTTTCCCTCGGACTCCGAAGGATATGCTGCAAAAATCTCGGGATGCTCTGCCTGCGATACTCCCAGGTCAAAGTTTCTGTGGAACTGCTGCCCGTTGGTATAATTATGAGAATGCACCACCTGCGCATCCGCCGCATAAGCCACAGAGTATCCTGCTTCCACCGCCTTTGCCGCATAGATCATATCTTCATTAAATATCGTATGTCTGACGAACCCGCCCAGTTCCTCATAGATCTCCCGGCGATAGGCCGCACAGACATTGGAGCAGAAAAAGGTCTTGATCCCCAGGCTGTCCAGGTCTGCTGCCGATTTGATCCGGGACTTTGCCGGATAGTTAAATTCTCTGGTATAGCTCTCCACCGGTGTCGAATCCTCTCTGGGCAGCTGTCTCGCATAGGCCACCGCCACTTCCCCCTGCAAGGGTTCCACCAGTTTTTCGATCAGCCTGTCATCTTTCGGCATGGCATCCTGTGTCATCATCACGAAGACATCCGCGGAAGACTTTTTTACTCCCATCCGTCTCGTACCGCCATGATCGAACTCTCTTTTGGATACATGGTATACCTTGATATTCTGATAGGTTTCCAGAAATCTGATTCCGTAGATCAGCTGTTCAAAATATTTTTCTTCCGTATTCAGAAGAATCACCTGATGTACCGGTACGCTCTGACTGCCCAGTTTATCCAATAATGTAAATAATTCTTTTCCCGGCTTATACAGGGGAATGATCACATCTATCTCCATGTCAAAGCGCTCCTCACTTTTCCAATCTCTGGTTCATTATACTTTAACTCTTATTGCGGCACAAGCCTTTTCCTACTGTCCAAGAGGATTATAACCTTCTGGGTAATGCACAAGGGAGCCCCGGCAGATTCCGGAAGACTCCCTTGTATTCCTGTTGCTTTACTCTATACACTGTTTCTTACTTATTCATATAAGGTGATGTGTCAGATTCAATCTTATTGCTGTATTCCTTCACGTTGCTGGTTACGGAATAGTTGGCATCATCAAACAGGAACTGATGCAGCCATACTACATTGCTTTCGAGATTTACCGGAATAACACAGCTTCCCTTTGCACCGATATTGCCGGTGTCACGCATGGTCTCTTCGGGGAAACCTCCTTCGTCCACTATGCGATAATTTGAAATATTGCCCAGCAGATCCAGGATGTCCTTGGAATCCAGACTGGTGTAAATGTCGTCGATGGCACTGTTGAATACCTTGGACAATGTTGCATAATCTGCTTTCTTTGCCTGATCTTCGATTGCCTGAATGACTTCACGCTGACGGGCAGCACGCTTAAAGTCGTTACCAGCGGTATAACGGATACGGCAGTAAGCAGTAGCCTGCAGACCATTCAACAGCTGCATACCGGTCTCAGTTACCGGTGTATAATCGCATTTCAAAACTTCTGCAATACCGATCTGATAGTTGTTGATATGCTTGATCTCCTCAGAGTCCACATCAATATGGATACCGCCCAGACCGTCGATCACTTCGCTCAGTCCTTTATAGCCTACGGTCACAAAGTTCGTAATATCCATATCCAGATTCATGTTCAGCATCTTAACCGCCTGCTCTGCTCCGCCATAGGAATAAGCGGCATTGCATTTCTGGTAGGAATCCGTACCGGTATTCAGGTACGTATCACGATATACGCTGACCAGTTTGATATCACCGGTATCCATGTTGATGCTGGCGATCATGATACTATCGCTTCGGCTGCCCTTGTACAACAGGCTTTCCTTGGTGGCGTCCACACCGAACAGGGCAATGTTCATATAGCCCTTCATAGTTTCATCCTGCTGCACCTCTTCGGGAATCTGAAGTTCTTCTGTCTCCAGAACGGTTACCTTGGGGCCCTCATTGTTGGTATGAGTCATTACCAGATACAATAATGCTACCATGAACAGGATCACTACGATCTCTATGCCAAAGATGATAACCTTTTTTCTCTTCTTGGCTGCACGCTGTTTGGCAGACATTCTCTTCTGTCCGTTCGCAGCTCCGGTTCTCTGTCCACTGCCGGCAGGTCTCTGACCGCTTCCGGCGGGTCTCTGTCCTGTAGGTCTCTGTGCGCTTCCGGAAGGTTTTCTTCCGCTTCCGGCAGGTCTCTGACCATTGCCGCCATTGTTGTTAGAATTTGTTGCCATCTTGTCTTCTCCTTGTACTAATAAGCATTTTTATTGATAAATCCTGTAAAGAACGTCATAAGAATGATTTTGATATCAAATCCAATGGTCCAGTTCTCAATATAGTAAATATCATATTCGATTCTCTTCTTGATGGAGGAATCACCGCGCAAGCCATTCACCTGTGCCCATCCGGTCAGTCCCGGCCGTACCTGATGTTTTACCATGTAACGGGGAATCTCTTCCTTGAACTTTTCCACAAACTGCGGTCTTTCCGGTCTGGGACCGACCAGACTCATATCTCCTTTTAAGATATTGAACAGCTGGGGAAGTTCATCGATACTGGTACGTCTGAGAACCTTACCGATACCGGTGACTCTGGGGTCATTGCGTACCGTCCATCCCTTTTTCTCTTCCGCCGCCGTCTGCATTGCCATGCTGCGGAATTTGTACATATAAAACGGCTTATTATGAAGTCCTACCCGTTCCTGCTTAAAAATCACCGGTCCCGGGCTGGACAGCTTTACCAGAATTGCTGATATGAGCATGATCGGTGAGGTAATAATGATACCGAAAATGGAACCAACGATATCCATTGCCCGCTTGATCACCATATTGCCTGTATTCGTCAACGGTACATACCGGATATTGATCACCGGTAACCCCATCAGATCCTCCGTATAGGGTCTGCTGGGGATCAGACTGCTGTAATCCGGAATGAATTTGGTGTGCACCCCGGATTTCTCACAGATATCCACCACACCTTCCAGATAATCATAATCCTTCAGGGAAAGTGTGATCGCGATTTCATCCAGCTTGTTCTCCGGAAGGATGTATTCCAGATTACCAAGCGTTCCCAGTACTTTCACTCCCTTATAGGTCGTGCCGCCCGGGATGTGCTCATCCAGAATACCACACACTACATATCCCCATTGGGGATTGCTGAGGATTCTGTCAATATATTCCTCCGCCGCCCGGGAATAACCTACCAGCAAAATATGCTTCAGATTGTATCCTTTTTTCCGTATGGAACGCAATGCCTTGCGCATGATGATACGGAATACGGAAGTCAGAAAAACATTCAGGACATAAAAAATTGCCATGACGGATCGTGAAAAATTGATCTCACGGATGATCATATACAAAATAATGATCAAAGCCGCCAGGCCAATGGTATTCGCCTGCAGGATACTGTATATCTCATGTCTACGGCGAACCGTACGCTTCGGGGAATACACACTGCACCGGTAATACAGGAACATATAACCGGGTACAATAAAGGGAAGCAGCATATAATAATCCTGCACCGGCAGGACACCGATCCCCGGACCGTCATTTAAGATATAAAATTTGATATAATAGGCAAGGACAAAAGATGCTGCCGTGATCAGCGCATCTATTATCACAAGAAGCCTGTTAAAGACTTTCTGGTTGTCTTTTATCATACGGGTCACCCAATCTTTAAGTCCGAAAAGCTTCTTTTCAACGATTTCATTCTACAATAACGGTGGTTTTTTCTCAACTTAAGAATTTATGAAGCAATTTCTTAAGATTTCATAAGAATTCGAAAAACATTCAGGTATAATTGCCACTGAATCTTCACATAATTCCATAGATGGCTCCATTGAAAGTGCACCTTTGCCTGCTTTCCCACAGGACCCACGGTACGTTTCCACCCTTCGGCCAATCCCTTTAAATATAGTTTTCCCATTCTCTTCTTACAAAAAAACAGAAATTTTATGCCAAATCCAAGCAAAAAGAACGGCAGATTCAGGATCCACTGTAGTAGCGGCATATTTTTTGCCGATGACATAGATATTATTGGAAGAAGAGAGTTCCGTTTTCCGGGAATTGTAGCGGGATCCCGTAGAAGCACTGCCGTAATGCAGAACGGATGCCGTCGGCTCGTACCGGTTCTCATAGCCGTAGATCCGGGCACGGTAACCGATATCCAGATCTTCCAGATAAGCAAAATGCTCTTCGTCAAAATAGCCGATCTCCTCAAATACCTGACGTCTGTAAATTGCCGCTCCGCCACAGGCTGAGAATATGCTGACATTCTTGTCATAATCCACAGCAGGCCGGCCCTTTCCCCGGGAATATGCCCATCCCAGAACGCAGTAGCGGTCTCCCGCATCATCCAGCAGCTCTGGCTTATCCCACATAAGCATTTTGGCGCTGACGGAAAAGATCTTTTCATCCTTCCGAATGGCATCATACAGTCCTTTCACAAATCCAGCTTCTACTCTGGTATCGTTGTTCAACAGGATCACATAGGAGCTTCGTGCCTCCCGGATTCCCAGATTCACCGCATGACAAAAGCCGGTGTTCTCCGGCAGGGCGATCAGACGCACCTGCGGTTCCCCCCCCTCTTCTGCCGGTGCCTCTTTTTTGCGACACCATTCGCTGTCCAGATATTCCACGCTCCCGTCAGCAGAACCATTGTCTATGATCAGCACTTCATATTCCGGTGCATTTTCCTGTCCCTGACACAGGGAAGCCATGCATTCCGGTAAATATTTCATTCCGTTGTAATTGGGTATAACGACGGTTACTTCCTTCATAGTCTCTCCCATTTCTCCGGATACTCCGGCAGATACAGCAGTCTTCCCCGTTTTCGTAATGCTTCCGATAATTGCAGACTTAAAAGCCGGATATCTGCCCCGGCAGGCAGTGTGGAGCTGTCAAATACCGGCTGTTGTTCCGGACCTCTTACTACTTCCATATAAGGCACTCCCACGATTTTTTCAAACAGTTCCCTGTCAGCTGACCGGATCCTGATGCAGCGAAGGTCTAACGCTTCTGCATCCTGGGACAGCTCCGCCCGGTGAAGATAACCGCCAAAGTCCTTCGGCAGTCCCTCGTAGAACACCTTTCCGTCCGCAGTCATTCTGCCGCCGGCGATCCTGCCGCGGTTTTTCCCAGACAGCACTCTGCCACCTACGGCAGCCACATCCGGTCTCTCCTGTAATACCTCTGTATATTGTAACCGATAAAATCCTACATGTCTGGTCTCCTCTGCCTTTGCCGGGATCCCACGTTCTGCAGCATGATCCTGCAGTGCACGCAGCCCCGCTTCGTAAGCATATTTCTTGCTGTGGGGATTGGCTGCTGTAGATGCTTCATGGCATCTCCAGTGATACAGCACTCTGGGAATATGAAGAATTCTCTCCTCACCGGAGCGGCCATCTTCAGCCAGCACCTCTGACACTGCCCGCAGCACCAGATCATAGTCCTGGGCACCGTCGCATTCTGGCCGGAATGCCAGTTTCTTCATCAGATCTGCATCCATCACCAGAAAATGGCAGATATAGTTATTACTCAGTATTAAATCGTAATTAAAGTCTTCTTTATGGTTGGGATCGTAATATTTTGTCTCATCCCCGTTGCATTTGTCTTCATCCGAATAAGCGAATGCAACTCTGACACCTCTGTCATTTGCTTTGGTAATAGCATCTGCCATCTCATACAGAGCATCCGGTGTCAATACATCATCATGATCCAGCAGGCCGATATATTCTCCCCTTGCATAGGGTAATGCCTGATTGGTATTCGCCGCAATTCCGGCATTTTCCGTAAGGTGTATATAGTGGATCCTTGCATCCGCTGCAATAGTTTCCGCATTTTCCAGGAGCCGTTCTGTCAGGAATCCCTGATTTGTCAACGTCTCCTCCACACTGTGATCCTCTGTGGCATCCGCCAGAATCAGTTCCCAGTGAGGATAGCTCTGTTGCATAACGCTTGTTATCATTCTGTTCAGATAGATTTCCGGGGTACGGTACAACGGCACCACAATGCTGAGTGTAACCGGATTATCCCATTTTCTGCAACTTTGCCTTTCCAGTTCCTCTTCCGGACAGGGCACATAAAAATAGCGGTCTGTCTCTGTCAGGCGTTCCCTTACAGAGATCCAGGTTTCCCTCAGGCCGTTGCGTTGCAAATAATATAGAGTTTTCTTAAGGTTTGCTATGTTCAGCTTTGCCACGGATACCTCCACTTTTATAAAAGAGCAAATCGCCCTTCCCGGGCGATTCGCTCTTAAAAATAACATTAACTATTCAGAACCCAATTCGCAAAATCGCTCTTCCAGAGCTTTCCTGAATAACATACTTGCATGCTATGATGCCAGGGTCAAAAGGTCTAAGCCCACATGAGCTTGCTCATAGGTGGGTGAAAGACCTTAGGACCCGCCCCGATATGAGCATAAAAGTGGGATGATAATCCCACGATATGCGAATATTGGGTAGAATTGTGGGAGTGCGTAGCACGGAACAATCCGTAGGCATCAAAGTCGGGGGCTTTTGACCCCGACATCATGCTATTTGCTCATGGTGGTTACAGTACAGCCTTTACATCCTCGGTCAGCTTCTCTACCTTGGCCTGTGCATCCTCTATGCTGTTACCTTTAACACCCATGTAGAACTTGATCTTGGGCTCGGTTCCGGAAGGACGGGCGCAGCACCATGCATTGTCGGGAAGCTCAAAATACAGGACATTAGACTTGGGAAGTCCGGTAGTGGTCTTCTCGCCGCTCTCCATGTCGATGACTACATCGTTCAGATAGTCACGGAATTTCTCCACTTTCAGGTCACCGAATGCCTTGGGCGGATTCTTACGAAGCTTATCCATGATCTCGGCGATCTGTCTTGCACCGTCGATACCCTTCATGGTAATGGTGTACTGGGTCTCCTTGAAGTAACCGTATTTCTCATACATGGATACCATCATATCCCACAGAGTCATGTTGTGCTTCTTGCAGTAAGCCGCCACTTCACACAGACACATAACTGCTACAACTGCATCCTTATCTCTTGCATGAGTACCTGCCAGACAGCCGTAGCTCTCTTCCAGACCGAATACATAATTGTTGCTGCCGGTCTGCTCGAAGAACTTGATCTGCTCACCGATGAACTTGAAGCCGGTCAGTACTTCGATCAACTTTACACCATAAGCTTCGGTGATGGGCTTGGTCATATTGGTGGTAACGATGGTGGTTACCAGTGCGGGATTCTCGGGCATAGCGCCGGTAGCAGTCTTCTCTCTCAGGATATATTCTGCGATCAGCATACCGGACATGTTACCGGTAAATGCCACATACTCGCCGGTCTTGGTATCCTTGGCATACACACCCAGACGGTCTGCATCGGGATCGGTTGCCAGAACGATGTCCGCATCCTTCTCCTTGGCCAGACGCAGTGCGTATGTAAATGCCTTGGGATCCTCAGGGTTCGGGTAATCCAGTGTGGTGAAGTTGGATCCGGATTCTCCTGTTCGGGAACTACATAGACGTGCTTAAATCCCAGCTCGGACAGGATACGTCTTACCGGCTTGTTACCGGTACCGCATAACGGAGTATATACGATCTTGATGTCATCAGCCATTTCCTGAATAACATCGGGATGAATGATCTGCTTCTTCAGCTCAGCCATGTACTTGTCATCGATCTCTTTACCGATCACCTGATAGAGGCCTGCTTTTTCCGCATCTTCTCTGCTCATGGTCTTCACGGTATGATAATCCTTGATGGCCTGTACTTCGGTGATGATGTCCTTATCGATAGGAGCGGTTACCTGTGCGCCGTCCTCCCAGTATACTTTGTAGCCGTTGTACTCAGGAGGGTTGTGGCTTGCGGTCACTACGATACCTGCGGTACATCCCAGCGTACGAAGGGCAAAGGACAGTTCCGGGGTAGGCCTTAAAGATTCAAAAATGTATGCCTTGATGCCATTGGCTGCCAGACATCTTGCTGCCTCATCGGAAAACTCGGGAGACATGCGGCGGGAGTCAAATGCGATAGCCACACCCTTGCTCTGGGTGCCGCGCTTAATGATATAATTAGCAAGACCCTGAGTTGCCTTACGAACGGTATATACGTTCATGCGGTTGGTTCCTGCACCGATCACGCCACGTAAACCGCCGGTACCGAATTCCAGTTCCTTGTAAAAACGATCTTCCACTTCTGCCTCGTTGTTGCGGATTGCCAGAAGTTCATCCTTGGTCTTCTGGTCAAAATAATCATCATTCAACCAGAAATTCAGTTCGTCCATATAACTCATTTTCCTATCCTCCTGTTTTATCGCTATCTTTATCTTTCTTCAGTAAACGCTCTCCGCCATTATTTTACCATAGATTACCTTTACTGAAAAGAGCAATTTAACGTCCGCTAACCGGATCTCTCAGCGCGTAGTCACTGCGATCCAGAGAGAAATTCGGGTTGTAATAGGGGTCTCCTGCTTCCAGCTCTGCCTTCCATTTTTCACGGAAATGCTCGGATTCTTTGTTGTAACGCTCCGCCTTCTCTCCCTGATCATCCAGACCTCTGGAAATAGATTCATAATGATACAGTTCCGCAAAAGGGGTCCATACATTCAGCAGTCCCAGTTTGCGCAGTTTCAGGCAGAAATCCACGTCATTCAGAGAGATCACAAAGCTCTCGTCCAGTCCTCCCACCTGCTCATACAGACTCTTTTTCACCAACAGACATGCTCCGGTCACTGCCGTGGCATTCTGGGTATAACACAGGCGTCCCATGTAGCCGAGGTTCTGTACCGGAATACGATAATGGGTATGTCCTGCGGTGCGATGTGCCCCCAGTCCGATGACTACACCGGCATGCTGGATCGTCTTGTCCGCATAATACAGCTTTGCACCTACGGCACCCACATCTTCCCGCTGTGCATACATCAGCATCTCTTCCATCCAGTTGGCAGTGATCACTTCCGTATCATTGTTCAGCAAAAGGATATAATCTCCGGTGGCATAGGATACTCCCAGATTATTTACAGCAGAATAATTAAAGTCACCATGATAGGTCACCACAGAGATCCGGCCGTCCTCGCTGTGCAGAATCCCGCCGTCATGGCCGCAGACGGTATGCAGCTTGCATCTCTCTGCGTAGGAATCATTGCCGGACAATCCCAGCAGCTGGGAATAGTAATCCCGGATTTCCGGTGTGGTGCTGTTGTTCTCCACCACGATGATCTCGTAGTTGCTCCAGGTGCTGTTCTTCTGAATAGAAGTAATACATCTCTTCAGATCTTCCACGTGATCCTTGTTGGCGATCACGATGGAGATCTTCGGATCTCCCAGAATCTGATAGCGGATCCGGAAAATTGTGGCACAGGCTCTGGTACTGGTGATCTGAAAATGTTTGAATCCATGCTTTTTCAGATGATCCGCCACGGCACCCTTTGCCGCCTCGATGGCATAGGGCTTTGCGTCAATACTGGCGGCGGTACTGCCCGCATGGCTTCTCCAGTAATACATCAGTCTGGGCACATGTACGATCTTTTTGTGCTCTGTCCGTCAGACGCAGGATCATATCGTGGTCCTGCGCACCGTCAAAAGCCGTACGGAACAGTTCCTCGCCTTCCAGAAGTTTTCTGGAAAAGACGCTGAAATGACAGATATAATTGTTGGCCCGCAGATTATCCGGTGCATAATCCGGCTTAAAATGCATGGTCAGCATTTTATTAATATTGTCCTCCTGGAAGGTGGTCTCATCACAGTACAGATAATCCGCACCCTGTTCATTGATTTCCTTCACATAGGCATACAATACGGAAGGATGCAGAATGTCATCCTGATCGAACAGTCCGATATAGTCTCCGGTGGCCAGCTTGTAACACTCATTGGTGTTGTAGGAAATACCTCCGTTATGGTCCAGGTGCTTATATACAATACGGCCATCTGATTTCGCCGCGTAATCCTTGCAGAGTTCTTCGATGTAAGCATGTTCCGCATCGGAACCGTCCGCCAGACACAGTTCCCAGTTCTGATAGGTCTGGTTCATGACGCAGTCCAGCATCTGTATCTGGAACTCTCTCTTGTTATTCCACAACGGCACGAGAATACTGATCTTCGGCATATAGGGGAATACCGTTTCTTCCTCTTTCTTCCTCTGCTCCGCGTCGGGAAAGCTTCCGGTACCGAAGGATTCCATCAGGCTCTTCTGGTGACTCTTGTTACGGATCTTCCGCAGAATATCTTTGGGACCACCGCAATGAGACAGCCGTTCCTTCTGTCTCTGAGCAAAATGGATCACACTTCTGGCAGGTCCTGTAGCCTTCCAGAATTTATTTTTCTTGATTCGGTCCAGTTTGAACTGCAGATCTTCCTTCTCCGATTCCAGTACTACGATCTTGTCCGCCAGATCCGCACATTTTTCATGCTCTCTCGTAGGCTTCCTTATAATTGATCTCGGTGTTGCTCTCTGACATATGTCTCCTCCGTGATGCTTTCACCGCATTTAGCGGATCATGCATCTGTTTTATTCTTTTGCTGCCGGAAGCTCTACGGTCAGATATTTTCCCGTAGTATTCCAAAGTTTCAGCTTGCTGACACGATTCACCACAAGAACAGCGATCGTATAGTTTCCCGCCGGCAGTTGTTCTCCTTCTCTGAGGACACAAAAGCCGCCCAATGCCACATTTTTCTGATCCGGAAGATTTTCCTCCAGTTCCTGTCGGTAGGCAGGCATCAACTGCATGGACCACACACCCTGTCCTTCTGTTTCCCCACAGGGAATCAGCAACAGATGTTTTTCATAGCAGGCATTATCGTCTCCCAGAATTACACTGTATCCCTGGATCCGCTCCGGTCCCGCTGTCTCTACTCTGGCCATCAGGCAGTTATCCCTGCGGATCTTCTGTAATTCCTCTCCGCCAGGAAGTCCCCTTTTCCAGAAAGGCTCCTGTAAAACATTCCGATCTGTCAGATATGCCGGAACCACACGGCTGTCCAGTCCCTCCCGGTTCAGCCCCTTCGGGTAAAAAGGATCCTCTCCCCGGAACTGTGGATGCATCTGGTAGAGCAGTTCTCTTTCCTGTACCAGACGCTGCATTTTCTCAGGACTTTCATCGCTTCCCCGGCTGAGAGATTCATGGTGATATGCAAAGCGGTCGTTCCACACCACATTGTAGTATCCCATTTCCAGAAGCCGGAAGCCCAGTTCCACGTCATTATAGGCTACCCGCAACACTTCCCGGAATCCTCCTGCCTCCCGGAACACCTCTGTCCGGATCAGGAGACAGGCTCCCGTCACGGCCACACAATCCTGTGTAAAACGGTTCCGTCCAAAATAGTAGCTTCTGTCATCCTCCATAAACTGTAGCTTATGCACCGGTCCCACCGGCAGATTGACAATGCCGTCATGCTGGATCTTCACGGAATCCGGATAATAAAGTTTCAGTCCCACACTGCCCACATAAGGCTGCAAGGCTCTGGACACCATTTTATCCAGCCAGTCATTCTCACATAATTCAATATCATCATTTAAGAACAGCAGCAGCTTGCCATCTGCCAGTTCTGCGCCACGATTACACATGGTGGAAAAATTGAACTCCGCAGGCTCATATACATACCGGATCGGTGTTCCGGCTGTCCGGATTTCTTCCACCAGCTGTTCTGTTTTTTTCCTGTTTTCCTCGTTACTTCCGTTATCTATCAGCAGGATTTCCACCGGGACACTGCCCTCCGGGCGTTGCGTCAGCGACCGCAGACATTTTCCCAGTACGGAAGGATTATCTTTGGAAGGAATGATCACAGAGACCCTAAGCTCTCTGGCGAACAGTTCTCTGGCTTCCTCTGCCGCTTTGGCCGCCAGTTCCACGGACAGTTTTGCGGATTCCGCTGCCGTCCGGTACTCTTCCCAGGGGTTCTGCTCATCTTCCGCTTTCTCCCGGCTGGTTTCTGCCGGTCCCTGCAGTCCGATTCCAGCAGTACCAAAAGTGCCGTGAAACAGCACTTCTTCCAGATGTCCAATGGTATGACAGCCCTCTCAAATCCACCGGCCGCCAGAAACAGCCGGTCCATCAGGGGACGGATCTCTTCCGCTTTCGAAAATACTATTTCCCTGCCGGTGCTCTCTCCTTCTGTCACAGCCCCGGGCTCCCCCAGTTTCTGCAACAGTCTGCTCCGCACTGCCACGACGCTTCCCACATAGAAGAAAGCCCGGTAGGTATCCGGAGCCCAGCAAGGCTTGAACCAGGGGATCACACGCTCTCCGTTCTCTGACAGCAGATCTTCATCTCCATAGACGATCTCTGCCTCCGGATGCTTCACAAAATACGCATTGATCCGCTCCACAGCATTTTCCGCCAGCTGTCCTTTCTGCTGCCTGTAGATCACGAATTCCGCAAGACCGGCTCTTTCCCCGATCTCTGTGACCACTGTTTCCGAAATCTTTTTTTCCTGCTCCGCAGCCCATTGCGCGTAGGTCACCCGCAGCTTTGCCAGTTCTGCTTCATACTTTTTATCCTGTTGTCTGACAAGCATCTGCTTTACTGACGTCCGAATGCTCAAGTTTCCTGTCTCCTTAGAAAAATTTTTTCACCGCTCCCGCCATGTCACTTGCCACAGCAAGGGGAATCTGCACGATCTCCATTTTCACAGTCAGGATGTTCTCTGCCTTTCTGTCCAATGCATCCACCCGGATCGTCAGATTCGGATCCTCCGTGGGAAATACCACGCTGGGATGCTCCGCACCGTCTGCGGACTTTAAGATTTTTCCATTGGTGGTAACGATCTTTTTGTCCTGCACAGGAACCGGCTGTCCGTTCATGGTAAGCTCCCGGATTTTACACACGCAGGCGCACATGGCCGGATCCAGCCGTAAATAATGGACATTTCCATCGAAATTCACCGTAAATTCCGCCTGTTTTTCCTCTGCATAGACGTTCTCCGGGAAATAAGAATTTTCTTCGGAAAATCCCTGTCCCTTGTCCTCATAGATCTGTACCCTGAGTTCTCCCTCCGTCTGACGGAACCGTCCGATCCATTCCGTGGGCTTATAAATTTCGCCGCCTAAGAGATTGCGGATCTCACCCATGGACAATTTCTGTCCGGTCACATATTTCTGAAATTCCATCTCCTGCTCTCGGTACTGTCTGGCTTCGTTTTCCGTGATGCCCAGACGATCCAGAATACGATCCAGTTCCAGTGCATTACGTCTTTCATCTTCCAGTACATAACAGTATACAGCCCGGAAGGCCAGAGCTCTGGTCTCTATGGGGCGGTCAAAAGTCCATTCATAATCAATCAGTGTCCAGTGGTCACCATCCACCAGAATATTGGCAAAAGATCAGATCAAAGTCCGCCACCGGCACATCCTCCCCGTAGCCCCTCTCTCCAGATATTCTGCAAACAGGTTGTGAAATCCCTCCACATCCTGTCTGTCCAGGCATTCGTCCATCAGTTCCGACAGCGGTCTGCCCGGCACGAACTCAAATTCCGCATAAGGTATGCCGTTCTCTTCTCCCAGATGGCAGACATTGACATCCAGACTGCTTCCCGCATACCGTTCCTTCAATTTTTCATAAGCCTCCGGCATATGACGCACATGGGCTTCCGCTTCTTTTGTCAGCGGATATTTTCGGACCGTCTTACAGCCTTCCTTGTCCCGCAGGATCTCGGTGCGGATCCGGAAGCTTTCCGCACGGTCATTGGAATATCTGGCATATTTCAGATCCAGAGGTGCTCCGATCACCGCCATATAGGAATTGGAAAAAACGGAAAACAATCCTTCCTCCACAATTCCGTCAAAAGCACTCTTCTCATCGAACAACAGCATTCTGTCCCGGTCAAAATTCCGCAGATTGTTGGACAGCTCTCCACGTCCCGGAAGATAAGCATCGGAATAGACTGTGGTCATAAATTTATAATCAGGATACGGATAATAAAAACTGCGTTCTCCCACACCGCAGACATCGAAAATGCGCTCCAGCTTTTTCCGGGAAAACGTGCGTACCACACCGCCCTCCGGATAATTTTCAATGCCGGAAAACCAGCTGCCCAGATGATCTTCCTTGCATCCGGCAAAATATTTCAATCCGTATTTGTTCTCAATGGCAATCACGATCCTGCCGTCCGGTGCCAGATGCTTCTGCAGGATCTTAAGGAAATCCTCGTAAGGCGTCTTGCCGCCTATGTAAGCCTGTCCGTACTCAAAAACACCGATCAGACAGATATAGTCATAGTCTGCGGGAAGTTCCGGTTCCACATCCGTGAAATTGCCCACATGGATCGTCACATTTTCACATTCGCTGTGGCGGTAGGCGTTGATCAGGCTGCGCTTCTTTGAGAGATCCACACAGGTCACTTCCCCGGCTTTTCTTGCCAGTGCACCCGTGATGGCTCCGCATCCGCTGCCCACTTCCAGCACTTTCTCTGTTTTCTGTATGGGAAGGAAATCCACGATATTTTCCCGGAGAGCAGACAAATGATACAGGATCGGCCAGCTCTTTCGCTCCGCAATGATCCTGTCATATTCCACCGTACTGTATTTTTTTACAATGTCTAAGATCTCGTCCTCCACACTGCCGTCGCAATAATAATCCTCGCCGGGATATTTATCCAGATTCAGTGTGATCTTCCCGATGGTCTCTGTCATTCCTTACTTCTCCTCCGCATCCCATACTTTTGTTTCGGAATCCATATCATAATATCCTACGGTGTTCTTGTCCGATACCACCGTAATATTCAAGGCATCATACAGTCTGTGATATACCTCGAAGGTATCCTGATTGTAGCCGGTCACTCCCAGAGACAGCAGATACTCACCACCCTGTAAGTTCATCTTCTGGGTAAAAGTCACATTTTTCACCTCTCCCGGCTCCACGCTGTCCAGAAAAGCCTTTTCAATCATGGTATTTGTACCGGTGATCTCCACACCGATGACGTTTTTAACAGAAAATGCAAAAATGGGGGCCGGAATATGATCCATAAAACGAACCCGCATATGGATGGTAAACATACTGCCCTTCAGGATCGCATTGGTGGGAACCCCTCTGTCATCCGTAATGTAAAATTCCTCAATCTGTGCCTGCTTCGTACCGTATTCCAGGGCATTGGGATTCTGCCCCTTGGCCTCCATGGAAGCCTGGGAAGCATCGGTCCCCTTCTCATCTGCTTTTTGGGCAGCTGCTCTCTGCAGGTCTTCATCATCCAGCAGACTGGCAGTCTCTTCTCCCACACTCTCCGGGCCGTCATACTGTCCCACCAATACCCTCTTGTAGGTGTCGATCATAGCCTTGGGACTGCCTTCGCCCAGGATATTTCCCTGATTCAGCAGATATACACGGTCACAATATTTGCTGATACTGCTCAGATCATGACTGACGAACACAATGGTCTTGCCCATCTTCTTGAATTCTTCGAATTTATGATAACATTTTGCCTGGAAAAATACGTCACCAACACTCAGAGCCTCATCCACGATCAGGATCTCCGGCTCGATATTGATGGCCACCGCAAAGGCCAGCCGGACGAACATACCGCTGGAATAAGTCTTCACCGGCTGATAGACGTAATCTCCGATATCCGCAAAACTTAAGATCTCCGGAAGCTTTGCCTCGATCTCCTTCTCGGAAAATCCCATCATCGTCCCGTTCAGATACACATTTTCAATGCCGTTATATTCCATATTAAATCCGGCACCCAGCTCCAGCAGAGCGGAAATACGGCCATTTACCAGCACTCTTCCCGAAGTGGGATTCAATACACCGGTGATGATCTTCAGGATCGTGGATTTACCGGAACCGTTGGTACCGATAATACCCACCGTTTCTCCCTGATAGATCTTCATGTTCACACCCTTCAGGGCATAGTGAAGCTTATGCTTCGTCTTTTTTCCGAAGCCGAAAGCCTCCTTCATCCGATCTGAGGGCTTATCATATAGTTTATAGATCTTCTGGACATTATCGACTTCAATGGCCAGCTTTTTCTTTTCCTGCATCAATTTTAATCCTCGCTTATCAGCGTTACACTGTCTTTGTCATACCATATGGCCAGAGAACGGTTGGCCTCGTTATTTTCATCCTCCGAGAGGTCTCCCATGCACAAAAACCAGGGCTTGTAGTGATAAGGTTGCAGCTGTACATCATCCTCATCTCCCAATAGCTTCTCCACCCGTTCCAGATATTCCTGATGGAAATTATACGCTTCTCCGGTATGCACATAGTAATAGGCCCCATAAGCCGAATAATGTCCTGCCTGATTGGGTGACACCTGAAAGATCATGATAAATTCCAGACCCATAATCGCATAAAACCACCACACTGCGGCTCCGTTCCAGTTCGCCAGCCATCTTGCCGCGCTGCCTGATGCCTTCTTCTGCAGTCTTTGCTGCAGCCAGCCACACCAGTATATTTCGTTCAGGAACAACAGCAATAAATATGTGATCTTCACCGCATTCAGAGTTCTGGACAATCCGGCATGTCCGAGGGAATACAGGCTTGGGGTGTAACCGGTGGCATACAGGCAGAAGGACCACAGAAGTACGACTCCCGGATACCTGAAACGATACTCCGTCTCCTTAAGTGCCTGCCAGATCAGGGGTAACAGCATCACCATTACCATAAGAACAATAGCTCCCGTAAACTCTGGAAGATGTTTTACTCCTTCCAGGAAAGATCTGCCGATGGACTCCAGGGGACTGTATCCCCAGCCGACATAGCTGCGGGCCCGCACGGAATTGCCCGGTGCCGCTACATTCAGCCCAAATCCTATAATGTATACCAGCGTAGCAGGCAACAGCCACAGTCCCTTTTTCCGGTGTTCCACTACCACACTTATAAACAGAATCGTCAACAGCGATAAGAGTCCCTGCAATGCCGTGACAAAATTGCTTCCGGCCGTGATCATGGAAAGCAGTACCGAGGCCGTAAATAGCAGCCCGGCAGCAGTTCTTCCTTCTGCTCTCTCCAGGCAGATTGCCACAGACAACATCAACAATCCAAAGCCGTGCATTCCCACGTAATGAACTCCGCCGTTATACCAGTAGAAGCCACTCTGTGCGGAATAAATAAACATAAAGACTGCCACTGTAATCACTGCCTGTGCTGCCAGGCCGGTCCACTTTTCCATGCCCAGTACTTTCCGCAGGATCACATGGGTAAATGTCATGGTACCCGCCAGCAATAGCAGCAGGATGAACACTGGACCGAGGAAATAATACTGTTCTCCCCAGATTGCCGGCATCAATGCCATAAAGAAAATAGAAGAATAGGTTCCCTGCCACGCATACCACTGCGTTCTGGAGCAATCCAGTGCACCGGAGATGGCAGCCCATTTTGACTGTTCCTGCTCCATGGCAGCTCTGGCAAATCTTCCGAAATTGTAATCATCATAATACGGAACCGCATAGACTGTCAGACGAAACAATGGAATCAGCGTCAACAGCAGCAGTCCGCAGCATCCCACGGCCAGCAGGATCTTTCCCGGCTTCCATAACCAAAATTTTCTAAATTTTTCACGAGCACCCTTCAATTACTTTCACCCTTTCTGTTTTCCCCACAACAGTTTTGTAATGCAGCTCCTCCCCACAAGGTTCTTCATCTATAAAAGTTTTGCTATGCTCTGTTTTTTTTATAATACGATTTCTCCGTTCTTCGAACTCTCGAAATCGTAACAATCATTCGTATTATAGCACGTCTGCGAAATGTACCTTCAATCGTTTGAAAATAACGGCTCCCAACCCGAACAGTACTACCGTTACGATCCAGAAATACATGGTGGAAAAGAAATCCTGGAAAAACCATTCCTTCTCATAAATAGCACTTCGATAACCGTTTACAATATACACCAGCGGATTCAGCTTCAGAATCGTGATCCAATTGCCGGACAGGGAATCCAGATTCCACAAAATAGAGTGGCCCACATGCCGATCTGCAATCCGATACTGATGATCTGAGACAGATCCCGGAAAAATACTACTACTGCACAAGTCGTATAGCTGAGTGCCAGTACAAAAATGAACAGGCAGAAGCTATAGTATACGATCTGTATCGTATATATGGTAGGATAATACCCGTAAATTGCTGCCACGATCAACAGCAGACACACAAAAAATACATGAATAAAGGTGGCTGCAATAATCTTGATGATAGGCAGGATACTGATCTTAAATACTACTTTTTTCACCAGATAGTTATATTCCAGCAGCGCATTGGTTCCATTGTTTAATGCCTCACTAAAATAGAACCAAGGTACCAGTCCCGCCGTCAGGAACAATACAAAGGGTACTTCCACACCCTCCCGCAGGGGAGTACTCGTATTACCCATGATCTTATCAAAAACAACGTAATACATAGCCACCGTGACCACCGGCTGTGCCATAGCCCATACCGCACCCAGATAAGATCCCGCATATCTTTTTTTGAAATCATTTTTGGCCAGTTTCCAGATCAGATGCCGGTTCTGGAACAGCTCCACCGGCAGTCCGGTGAATTTATCATACCAGTGAATAAAAGCAAAGCATGCCGCCGCGATCACCACACAGGAAATGATCTTCTTGGCCAGTTCCTGACCCGGATCTGCCGCAGGTCCCGGATTCTTATGGAATACAATGAGCACCGCCATGATCACTGCCGCTGTCACAAACAGGGCAATACCCGCTTTTTTACTTACCTTCATTCTCTTTTTCCTTCACGTACTGTTCCAATGTGCCCCACTTGGTATCCTTCTCGGAAAGCGTCAGTTCCATACCTTCGGGAATCGGCCATTTTACACCGATATCCGGGGTATTGTAAGCAATACCGCCCTCATCATCGGGATGATAAAAATCCGTACATTTATAGCAGAATTCCGCATAATCCGACAGTACCAGAAAACCATGTGCAAAATTCTTCGGGATAAAGAACTGCTTCTTGTTCTCTTCAGACAAAAGCACTCCGTACCACTGGCCGAAAGTCCTGGAACCTTCCCGCAGATCCACTGCCACGTCATAGACTTCTCCGCGGATCACGCGCACCAGCTTGTCCTGAGGAAAATGTTTCTGGAAATGCAGTCCACGCAATACACCCTTCTTGGAAGCGGACTGATTGTCCTGTACGAACACCTCAGGAATTCCCGCAGCCTTGAAATCGTTATAATTGTAAGTCTCCATAAAATATCCTCTGGCATCTCCGAATACCGTAGGAGTAATGATCTTTAATCCTTCAATTTCACAGGTTTCTACTGTTATTTTACCCATTTATTTCGTCCTCACTCTTTATTTTTATTGACTATTCGTAGGTGATATTCATGTCCACACGACCTTCGATGCCGTCCACTTTTCCCTTGGAGGTATACTGCCAGGTCTTATAATATCCCTGATATAACGGAACACTGCGATACTCTGCCAGCCAGATATGATAGTTTTCCAGTCTTGCTGTCTGCAGATTATTGTTGTACCAGTTACGGCTGGCATAGACACCCGCCGTGTATCCGGCATTTTCTATGGTCCTGCAGAACGCTTCACATACCAGTGTTCTGGTCTCCGCATCCAGACTGTCCGCACGGCCGTTACCGCCCGCACCTTCGGTATCGATAAATACCGGATAGTTCAGCCGGTAATCCCGGATCAGTTCGATCACCGCGGAAGCCTCTTCCACAGCTTCCTTCTCATCCACAGCCTGGGTGAAAAAGTATACGCCCACCGGAATTCCTGCGGCCTGTGCACCCTTCATGTTCGTCACGAACATGGGATCTTCCACCAGGCTTCCGGTTACCGAACCGCGGTATCCGGCACGGATAATGGCAAACTGCACTCCTGCATTTTCCACCTTATCCCAGTCGATCTCCTTGTTCCATTTGGAGACATCGATACCGACCTTTGCATTACCGGACGTGGTCTGCAGCTTCTTGATCTCTGTCTTGTCCGCATCTGCCAGAGCACCTGCCACGGCGCTGTCCTCGGCTTCTGCATCCACTTCATCCTCCATCTTGATCAACAGGGAAATATCGTCAATGGCCAGATACTCCACTTTATCCTTGACGTGAACTCTTGTCTCACTGATTGGAACCTTATATCCCTCAATGGGAAGGAGCTCAATATAATAGTCTCCGGAATCCAGATCTCCAATGTAAATGATACCGTCCTGATCCAGATCCTTGTAATCTCCCAATCCGTCCAGTCGTACGTAGAAGCTCTCCCCGGTCACCGGACTTCCTTCGTTGTCCACGATCTGGATCCGCAGATCCTTTTCTATGGAGGTGGCTACCAGAGATAGACGGTTGCTGTTATCCTTTGCAGCTTCCAGAATTGGATTTACTTCCTGATCAAAAAACGTATTATCTTTTAAAAATGCCTTCAGATCATTGCCGATCTGACCATCCGGTGAGACCGTCTCTTCTGCCTGATCGCCATTTTCCGCCGGAGATGCACTGTCACCCGCTCCGGCATTCTGAGTGCCGGATGCCGACGGTCCGGAAGCTGCCGTAAACTGCTCCCTGTTGACATACATGACCAGCAGTGCCACCAGCAGGATCACCGCCATGGAGGCCAGAATCGCCATTTTCCGCAGCTTAGAGTCCATTTGCTACCTCTACCAGATATTTTCCGTAGTTCGTCTTAAGCAGCGGCTCTGCCAGAGCAAGCAGCTGCTCTTTGTCAATGAATCCTCGCTTGAAAGCGATCTCTTCAATACAGGAAATGTACAGACCCTGTCTCTTCTGGAAAGCCGCCACAAAATCTGCCGCATCCAGAAGGGCATCATGATTGCCGGTATCCAGCCATGCAAAGCCTCTTCCCAGTGTCTCTACCTGTAAACTGCCTCTGTTCAGGTACTCGTTGTTGATGCTGGTGATCTCAATCTCTCCTCTTGCAGAGGGCTTTACATTCTTTGCGATCTCCACTACAGCATTGTCATAGAAATACAGTCCGGGAACCGCATAATTGCTCTTGGGATGCTCCGGCTTCTCCTCGATGGAAAGTGCCTTGCCGTTCTCATCAAATTCCACTACACCGTATTCTCTGGGATCACGCACATAATAGCCGAAAATAGTTGCGCCCTTTTCTCTGGCAGCTACTCTGCGCAATACTGCGGAAAAGCTCTGTCCGTAGAAAATATTATCTCCCAGTACCAGTGCCACTCTGTCATTACCGATGAAATCCGCACCGATGATAAAGGCATCTGCCAGCCCGCGGGGCTGATCCTGCACCGCATATTCCAGGTGCATGCCCAGCTGGCTGCCGTCTCCCAGCAATTCCTGAAATACCGGAAGGTCTCTTGGGGTGGAGATGATCAATACCTCTCTGATATCTGCCAGCATCAGTGTTGACAGGGGATAATAGATCATGGGTTTATCGTACACCGGCATGATCTGCTTGGAAATCGCTTTTGTCAGGGGATACAGTCTGGTTCCGGAACCTCCCGCCAGTATAATTCCTTTCATTTCGTCCTCCGATCCGCCCTTTTCGGGCTTCTTTTTACTTGTTTTTTAACACACCGAATGGGAACGACGTTCATCGTTCCCATTTAACAGGTATTCTTTACTTTTCTTCGTACATCTCATTGTAGTACTTCTGGTAATCACCGCTGGTCACATTATTCATCCAGTCTTCATGCTCGAAGTACCAGGCGATGGTCTTGCGGATGCCTTCCTTGAACATGGTCTCGGGATACCAGCCGATCTCTGCCTTGATCTTGTCCGGTGCAATGGCATATCTTCTGTCATGTCCCTTACGATCCTCCACGTAAGTGATCAGGTCGTTGTTAATATGCGCCTTGCGGGGGGCTCGGAATCCGGAAGCATCTCCTGCAGAGTCTCAATGATAATGTGGATGATCTCGATATTCTGCTTCTCATTATGTCCGCCCACATTGTAGGTTTCGAACAGTCTTCCCTGTTCCTGTACCATATCGATAGCCTTAGCATGGTCTTCCACATACAGCCAGTCACGGACGTTCTTACCGTCACCGTAGACCGGAAGCTTTTTGCCATGCAATGCATTATTGATGATCAGAGGGATCAGCTTCTCAGGGAACTGGAAAGGACCGTAATTGTTGGAGCAGTTGGTAATGTTGGCAGGGAAATGATAGGTATCCATATATGCCTTCACCAGCATGTCCGAGCTTGCCTTACTTGCGGAGTAAGGGCTGTGGGGATCATACGGAGTGGTCTCATAGAAGAATGCATTGTCATCATCGGGAAGAGATCCGTAGACCTCATCTGTAGATACATGCAGGAACTTCTTGCCTTCTTTGAAGCTGCCATCGGGAAGCTCCCAGGCTGCCTTGGCACAGTTCAGCATCACTGCAGTACCCAGGACATTGGTCTGTACGAAGATCTCCGGGTTGCGGATACTTCTGTCTACATGGCTTTCTGCCGCAAAATGTACCACACGGTCGATATCATTCTCTGCGAAAATTTTGCTGATGGCATCCTTGTCACAGATATTAGCCTTGACAAAGGTGTAGTTCTCACGCTTCTCCACGTCCTTGAGATTCTCAAGATTGCCTGCATAGGTCAGTGCATCCACGTTGATGATACGGATTTCATTATCGTATTTTTTAAACATGTAATGAATATAGTTGGAACCGATAAAACCGGCCCCTCCTGTTACCAGATAAGTTCTCATTTTTTCTCCGTTCTGCGCACAGCGCACATTTTTTGTTATAGATAGGGATATTTTACCATAAAACGAGCAGGATATCAACACGGCTCCTCCGCACTTCGTGCTCTCGGATCCGTGACACACATTCGCATTCCGGGCTATCGGCATTCTTAGCGCCAGGTATTAACACGGCTCCTCCGCACTTCGTGCTCTCGAACCCGTGACACACATTCGCATTCCGGGCTATCGTCATTCTTAGCGCCGGGTATTAACACGGCTCCTCCGCACTTCGTGCTCTCGGACCCGTGACACCCATTCGCATTCCGGACTATCGTCCTACATGCTCATGTGTGTTTGATTTGCTAATAAAGTCCCAGCCTCGCCTGCAAGCAGTCGGTCTGGGCTTTATTGCAAATCTTAATATCCCAGGTAGCTGAGGTTCAGATCCACATTGCCGCTGATGCCGCTGACTTTTCCTGTGGATTTGTATTGCCACAGATCATAGCGTCCGGTGTAGGTGGGTGCTGCTGCATACTGGGCCAGCCAGATCTTGTAGCCACTCAGTGCACTTGCATCCATCTTCTGGCTGAGCCAGGTCTTGTTGGCATACACACCTGCGGTGTATCCTGCATTCTGAATGGTATTGCAGAATGCCTTACATACTGCCGTTCTGGTAGCGGAATCGATCTTATCACCTCTTCCGCCGCTTCCTTCCACATCCAGGAATACCGGATAGGAAATCTTGTAACCGCTGATACGATCCAGTACCATGGAGGCTTCCTGTACTGCCTCGACCTCATCCACTGCCTGGGTAAAGAAGTATACACCCACTTTCAGTCCTGCTGCCGTAGCTCCCTTGATGTTGGTCTTGAAGGTAGGGTCATCGATCAGTGCTCCCTGAGAGGAACCGCGATAACCCACACGGATGATCACGTAGCTGACACCGGAATTCTTCACGGCGTTCCAGTCAATTTTTCCATTCCACTTGGACACATCGATTCCCATGGTGCCGGAACCAACTACCAGAGATCCGTCACTGGCAAAATTGTATTTTGCGCCCTGAATGACCTGTTCTCCGGTAACCTTGTTGCCATCCGCTGTAAAGAAATAAAGCTTTCCGTCCAGTGTCTGCCATCCGGTGTATTTCACATCACCTTTGATAAAGAACTTAGAGGCAGTAAAGTAATCCGCATAGACTGCTTCACGATAGCTGTCACCATCCTGTACATACAGCTGTACACCGCTCTTGTCTTTCAGCTTGGTAGTTTTATCTTCTCTCGCATTGGAAGCCTTTACTGTTACTGTGCACTTGGCTTCCACCTTGTTGCTGCCTTCTGTATACGTTACCGTTACCGTAGCACTTCCCGCTTTCACACCGGTGATAGTAATGGTCTTGCCGCTTACAGCCACAGTTGCTATACCGGTATCGCTGGAAGCCGCACTTACGGTTCCACTTCCGCTGACTTTTGCGGTAACTGTATCCGTTGCCTTCTGATAAGTCGTCACTGCCGTTTTATCCAGAGTAATTGTCGCCGCCGGAGTCGCTGTAGGGGTTGCCGTAGGAGTCGCTGTAGGAGTTGCCGTAGGGGCCGCTGTCGGGGTTGCCGTAGGGGCCGCTGTCGGGGTTGCTGTTGCCGCCGGGGTTGCTGTTGCCGTCGGGGTTACTGTCGGAGTCGCTGTGGGCTCTGCTGTCGGGGATACTGTCGGTTCTTTTGTAGGTTCTGCTGTGGGCTCTGTTGTAGGTTCTGCTGTCGGTTCCGCTGTTGGTTCCGCTGTAGGAGACACTTCTGCCATCCGCAGGAACTTACCGCTGTAAGCCACCGTTACGGTCTCCGGATCGGTAATGGTATCCTTGGATACTTCTTTATAAGTATTGGCAGTCGCGGTACTTGCCACCCACTGCACAGTATCCTGCAGTGTGGACTCTACAGTAGTATCCTTGATCTGTGTATCCTCTTTTGCAGCATTGATCTCAGATTCTTTCTTGATCTCATTGGAGACATCGACCTTTTTATAGGCGATATCTTTCTTTACTTCTACTTTCTGTGCTGCTGTCGGCAGAACATAGTCCTTGTATTTATCATCCGTCAGTGCGTTTACCGCTACGGAGTAATTCCCCCGGCGTAATACCCTTTTTATAGATATTACCGTCCATATCGTCATCAGTCCAGGTCTCGGTCTTGCCGTTGGGATCTGTGATGGTTACGCTGAAGGGTACGTTGGAGATCAGCTTGGCGGTCTTTTTATTGTTAAATTTGATCTTCAGATCCTTCTGTACAGAGACCAGCTCCAGTTCTACCGTACCGCCGTTGGTGTACTCTGCCTCTTCATATTCCTTCTGTTCTTCCGGATCTTCTTCTACCGCATTGGCTGCCGCGATCTTTGCCATCTGTGCGTCTGCCACTGCCAGAAGTCCCTGCTCACCGATCATCTGGATGCCGTCCAGCTGTGTTCCCACGCTGACGAACTCCGATACCTGTCCATCCACTGCCCGGGCACTGGCATAGACACTTCCGGTCACGATAGCCAGAATCAGTACCGCCACTCCGGTAGCTGCCATGATCCGGTCCATGGTACTCAGGTTCAGGAATTTTGTCCAGATTACAGCGATTCCGCCCTGCTTTTTGCCCCCGGTCTTTCTCCTGCCCGTGGGAGCCGGCTCTTCCTCGTAATCCTCGTCGGCATAATACTCTTCATCGTCACTCTCTTCGATGTACTCCACATCATCGGCATAGTACTCCTCACCGTCTTCTTCTCCGGTGTGCTCTTCCTCATCGGCATAGTACTCCTCATCGTCTTCTTCTCCGGTGTACTCTTCCTCATCAGCGTAGTACTCCTCACCGTCTTCTTCTCCGGTGTGCTCTTCCTCATCGGCGTAGTACTCCTCATCGTCTTCTTCTCCGGTGTACTCTTCCTCATCAGCATAGTACTCTTCGCCGTCTTCTTCTCCGGTGTACTCTTCCTCATCAGCATAGTACTCTTCGCCGTCGTCTTCTCCGGTGTACTCTTCCGCATCGGCATAGTACTCTTCACCGTCGTCTCCTCCGGTGTATTCTTCCTCATCGGCATAGTACTCTTCGCCGTCAGTCTCTTCCGGATACTCTTCTTCGTCGGCATAGTATTCCTCGCCGTCGTCTTCTCCGGTATATTCTTCCTCGTCCCAATCGTAACCATCCTGTACGTCTTCTTCCCAGTTACGGTCCGGACGTTTTGTATGGTTAAATAATTTTTTCATCTGATCTATCCCTTCTGCTCATAATTCTCGGTGTAACAATTCCGTAACATTATAGCATTGTATTTTCCCCACATCAAGGCATTCACCCATTTCTTCAGAATTTCTTAAATCTTTCTAATATTATGGACTTTCTTTTCGTATAATAGTAAAATCAATATAACTCTTTTTACCACTACATTATTGAATTACCTGAAACGGAGAGAATACATGAAGCGAAACAATAACAACCATAATATCCACGCATCTTCTGTGAATGACATGCCGGATATTGAGATTGTAGATCTGGAAAACGACACAATGCAAGACACAGATTCTGGTAATTTCCATTCCGGGAATACTCGTTCCGGTTCTGTGCACAATTTCCATACCGATTCCGATGACGACATAGAAGACCTTTACGTAGATGCCGATGAAGAAATCCCTGAGGGCGAAGAGTCTGTGGCCCCTGCCGGTATCCGGCGCTTTCTGAATTTTCACGTACTGTTTGCTCTCGTGCTTCTTATTGTTGTCGGCGTGGTAGGATACCGCGTCACACACTGGGGACAGAGGATCAGCCAGTCCGACATCTTCAAGGACGGACAGGGTTCCTACGACGACAGTTGGGATTCCATCCTTCCCCTGACCGACGAAAACGGTCAGATGATCATTAATGATGCTTCCAATATCGTTGTCTTCGGAAATGCTCCCTTCGCAGATGACAGGGACTCTTCCGACAATCTGGCCAATCTGATCGCCAAAGAGACCGATACCACCGTTTATAACTGTTCCATCAGCGGAAGTTACCTTGCTGCACAGCAGTTAAACTACGACCCCACCGTTGCCCCCATGGATGCTTACTGTCTCTACTGGCTGGTGAACCTGGCCGTTGGGGTTCCTCTGGATGGCTACTACACCGATGCAGCCAATGCTCTGGGCGACAAGACACCGGCCGAAGCAGAGGAAGTAATCAACACACTGAAAACTCTGGATTTCAACACGATCGACACCGTTGCCATTATGTATGATGCTACCGATTATCTGTCCGGCAATGCCATGTACAGTGATGAGAATCCCACGGATCCCACGCAGTTTACCGGCAATCTGGAGGCCAGCATTGAAGTATTGCAGAACTATTACCCCCAGATCCGCATTATCGTCATGTCTCCGACCTATGCATATGCTGTGGATGAGAACGGCGACTATGTAAGCTCCGATATGTATATTTACAACGGCCGTGATGTCTTATCCACTTATGTGATCAAGGAATGTTACTCCGCCAATATCCACAGCGTATCCTTCATGGATAACCTGTACGGCAGCATTACCGAAGACAATGCCGATGAATATCTTGTCGACAATCTGCACCTGAATGTAAAAGGACGTAAGCTCATCGCCAAACGTTTTGAATACTTCCTGAATTACTATTCCAAGGATTATGCATCCCAGGAAAAATAATTCCGGTCAAAAAAGGCTCCCGAAGCAGCCAGTTACTTTGCTGCTCCGGGAGCCACTTGTTTTTCCCTGAAATCTCATTCCTTCATAAAGTAATACAGATCCACTGTGGAATCTTTGTAGATCACATATCCGTGCATTCTTCCGAATTCTTCAAATTCCTGATCCTGCATCTTCCCCACCAGTTTTTTATCTTCCGACAGGATCACATAGGCGCAGGCCTCTTCTCTGGCCAGTTCTGCCAGCTCCTGTGCATCAATGACCTCCTGCTCCATAACATCATAAAGATCATTCTGCACCGTCCACTTGCTCACCATAATGTCCCTGCCGTAGGGCATACAAATCACATTGGAATACTGTCTCACATACTGCAGCAGTTCTCCCGGGAATGCCGCCATGACTTCTCTGCCCGGAACCTCAATGGTATCACAGATATCCACAACGCTCTGGGGTACATGATACGCATTTTCCGCCTTCTGAAAATTGGGATTCCTGTAGATCAGACTGCCGGATATCGTAAACAGCACAATAGCCAACGTTATCCCCACATATCTTTTTCTACCGGCGAGTTTTCCACAAAGCTGCACCGTACCGAAAGCAATCACCGGTGTCACAGGCAACAACCACAGGATCCGGTAATAGATTTCCCCATCCGCCATCTGAGAGACGATCTTCGCCACCAGCGGATTAAAAAAAGACAAGCAGCAATACTAACGGCACATAAAGAAACATCACCCGGATATATTTTCTTTTCTCTGTGAGCCACAGATACAGCAGACTCACCAGGAACCACAGAACGATCAGTCCGGTCCCCATATATTCCTGAAACAGCTTTAAAGCATCCATTCTTCTCCTCCGGTCCTATCATCCCAACAGCAAATACATTCCGGCATACACAATGCAGGGAATACAACAGCCGATCAATGGCAGTATGAGTTTCCATTTTCTGTAACTGACCGCACCACAGAGCCCGGCCGTTCCCACCAGCATGCATGCCAGCAATGCTCCCATGGTACTGGCCAGACAGCAGGCCGTCATCACAGATCCCAACAGCACCCAGAAACCGACAGTGATCTTCTGTTCTTCCTGTATTTTTCGAAGCAGTGTCAGCAGCAGGAAAAATATCATGGGGATCAGGATACTTCCCAATGCAGCCTTCCCCTGTCTGCTCCTGGCAATCATAAAATTCTCTACAGTATAATAAGAATAATCTCCGAAAAGCACCAGCACTTCCGTACAGAGTAAAAATGCAGGCAACGCCCATTTCTTCCGGTATGCGCCCTCTCCTGCGAATAATACCCTGCTTCCCAGAAGATAGAATACTCCGTAAGTCATGGAGATCAGAGCGACCGGCACCAGAGTCTTCGCCACGATCACCGTAGTGATGCCGGTCATCTGGGCCAGCCATGCGATCCAGATAGGAAAAGGTGCCAGCCCGTGTCTCACATCCAGTTCCGTATGCATTCCCGTATAAGGGATCTTCTGATACATCCTGCCGGATTCCTCTGCCGCTGCGGAGATTGCCACATAATAGGCATCGTCACCATCACCGTAGACCATCAGCACTGCCAATACCAGCTGCACCAGCAAAAGCACACCAGCCAGCACCCACAAAATAATCTCTGCTTTCTCCGGCTTTGCTTCCCGGACTGCCCGCAGAGTACGGGACTGCCGGAAATACCGGACCGTTGCCGCTGCCAGCAGCACCAGGATGTAGCCGCAATAAGCTACGGTCACCATCCACATACGGCCTTCCAACAGGATCACCGGCACACAGATCACCTGAAATCCCGCCCATAGCAGCATCTGACCACTAATCCACAGAAATACCGGATTTCTACAGGGTTTATCCACATTTAAAAAACAATTTCCCACCCATGCCGGTATCGCTACCAGCAGAACGGCAAGCCACAGCAAACGAACTGCGATCATGTTTCAACCTCATTTCTGTCTTCTTATCATTTCATTCCTTATCTGGAAAACATATATATCATATCTCCGTGCACGCCTTCCGAAAGCAGAAGTTCCTCCGACGTATAACCATACTTATCCCGGAGCACAGACACTGTTGCTTCTTTATCCACACCCGGTTTAATCAATACGATCACCCGGTCCAGTGCCTCCACGGATTCCGTATCCTTACGTTCCTTCAGTTCCTCTGCCGTTACCAGCAAAGTTTTGGTGTAATGCATAAATTCCGGCAGGTTCTGATAATAGCCCACTCCCGCATAAACGCAGATGCATGGGAACTCCTCATATTCTTCCGCCAATGCTTCCTGTCTGGCATATCCCTGATAGAGGTATTCCCCATCATAGGCCGCAAGCCGCAGCCCCTGTACCACCACGAGCAACAGCACCAGCATGCCTCCCACGATCTGTTCTTTCCATCCGAAGATCTCTGTCAGTTTTTTTCCAAGGAGACACAATAGCAAAGCAAGCAGCAATGCCACAAACGGAAACAAAGGCATAATATAGCGGTCCACCAGATACGGTGACATGCGGGATGCCAGCAGAAAATATCCGGCCACCGGCACCATCAGCATCCAGGCCGCATCTCTTCCGGAATTTTCACCTTTCTGTTCCTGTTTCCCGGCCCGGAAGCTCAGATACAGCTTTCCCAGAAGCAGGATTGTGCCGGCGGCACATCCGCAGGTCAGAAGAGGCGCTCCCACTGTCCGATCCGCCAGAATTCTGCCAAATGCAGCCAGTCTCTGTCCGTAACCGGCAAATCCGGAGGCCAGATTGCCGAGAGCTTCCGTCCCTCTTCCGCTGGAGAACACGTCCGAAATTGCAAAAGGGAACAATACCAGTCCGATCACTGCAGCGATCACCATGGACCGGATATAGCACCATAATTCTTTGTTCCTGTGCCGGTACAGCAGGATCACTGCGGTAACCGCCGCCAGCAGAAGGCAGTAAAACAGGAAAAAATACTGTGTCAGGAAACCCAGCACCGTAATAGCGATAAGGCCCTTGTTTTTCTTGTCAAACCCGTTATTCTTCCATTTTTCCACATGGACGGAAAACAGGGCGACACACAGACAGGAAAGCAGTCCATACATACGGATCAGCAGCACCGTAGCCAGTGCTCCGGTACTCATTCCATAGAGAAGCACCGCCAGGATCCCCAGCTGTCTTCCCTTTCCTTCCAGGGAAAACACATCTGCCAGCTGTCTCCCCAGCCGCAGTAAAAGCCACAATGTAATTCCCAGACAGACCAGATTGATGCTGCATCCAAGCCACGGTGACAATGTTCCCCGAAAGACAGAACTCATGGTATGCAGCAGCATAAAATGTACCGGCGGATGATTGTCATCTTTTACATTAAAATAAACCGACAGGTAATCAAAGGCATCTTTCTGATCCACCGTAACATAATCCTGAAACTGCCGGTCCGTGATCCAGACCGGTTCCTCATAGACATCTGCTTTATAAGACAACAGCTTGCTGTTTCCCCGGTTCCTAAGCACATCTGTTACTGTATTTTTCAGATTCTCCAGAACCTCTCCCGCACTGTCCCCCTCGATCTCCTCGTTCACGAATTTGGCCAGACGCCCTTCCGGCTGGGTAGGTACGATCCAGGGATTATACCTGGCATTTGCCAGTTCAAAGCTCAGAAGTTCGTCCATGTGATAGCCTTCCTTCCGGCTGACTCCCGCACCCATCAATACCAGGCACAATATAACTGCCAGCAGTTCCGGCAGGATTTTTTTCCATTTATCCCGTTTTTCCTGTCCAATCATAGGATCTTCCCATCTCCGTTATTATTCATTATCCATTACCCGATAGAGATAAATGCGGTAATAGCTGTTCTCTGTCTCAAAGGCCTCCGGCCTCATCAGTTCCAGACCGGTATCCTCACTGTGATCGATATAGGCTGCTGACAACAGATAGCTTCCGCCCAGCTGCCTCAGACTTTCCGCATCGATCGTATAGTCCTGAAAATAAAAGCCACCTTTTTTCGATCGTATAATAGCCGGGGCATTCCGCGCTGAACAAATAGCAACGATTCCCCCAATGGTCAAAGCTGTCTTCCAGATATTCACTCTTGTCCAGCTCCGGTGCAATGATCTCCCGGAAACGGTGCTTGTACTCCAGAGAATAGTTATTTGAATAGCCGTCCAGACAGTAAAATCCATGATACAATGCCGCAGCGGGATCGATCCCCAGACTTACGACCCGGTAATCCTGTGGTTCTTCCCCGGTATTCTCCCGCAGGTACTCCTGTACCTGATCCAGCACATCCACGGCATAATAATCCCGGAAGCTCATGGCTGCATAATTCCGGTTCACCAGTTTTTGCAGATTGGGCTTCAGATTGCTCTCCAGCAAAATCTTCCCGGCTGTTGCCACGGTAAGAAGCATTGCGGCCATTACGATGATCCCCGGGATCACACCGTTCCTGCGTCCGTTCCCTGTTTTCTCCGCTCCTGTGTCTCTTTCCGGGAGCTGTTCCGTCAGCAATAACAGGCTGCACCCCAGAATAAAATACCACAGGCAGGGACTCAGCCACAGGACTCTGTTGGCCTGAAAGCCCTTCAGAGCACCCAGACTGGAACGGATAGCGATTCCGATACTGCTGTCCCACAGTGCGGCCACTGCCGCAAAGCCTGCAATAACGGCCAGTGACAGGCCCACGGCTTTCCATAACCGTTTTTCTCCGCCCTCAGGTACATTCTTTTTATCCGCTATGTCCTTCTTCGTTGCCCGATTTAGGAAAAATAAAACAACTGTTGTCATCAACAGCACCACGAGGATCAGTCCATGATAATCCACACTGTGCTGTCCTCCCTGCAGGAGGTTTGTTTTCAACTGACTGAAAAAGTCCACCGGGCTGAGCAGATATTCCGATTTGTGAGAAATCTCTTCTCCCTGTCCCCCGGACAGCTGAAGCAATAGCGAACCGTTCTCAACGATATACGTAAGCAGCAAAATCCCCAGGCTGCAGCCTGTCCGGCGGAGAACTGTTTCCTTTTGTCCACCAGTGTGACGATCTCCCATACCGCCCAGATTCCCAGCACAGCAAAACCGGATAACACCAGGGAAGAATTACATCCGAAAAGCAGTACATAAAAATAACAGAGAATCCGGAAATTCTTCGGTCTGTCCTTTTCCCCCAGTCGCAGTACACAATACATTAACAGCGGCAATCCATACTGGGACAGCCCGTACACCGGCAAAAACGGCAGATACGCATACATACATCCGGTCAGCATGGCTATGAAACCGACAAGTCCTTTTCTTCTCCGCAGTGTTTCCGATGTTTCTCCGGCCCATCCAAGCAGGCAGAACATTCCCAGATATCCGGCAAAGCTGCCAGCAACCTGCATACAGGCCAGTGCCAGTTCCGCAGGCAGCCACCGGTATAACAGCACACAGGCGGGGGCCGGCATGGTAAGCGCTGTTTTTGCTGCACCGTTCATGAATTCCGGCAATACACCGCTGCCATCCCACAGATGTCTTGCCTGCAGAAGATAGGCGATCACCTCACCGTCCAGCTGATCGTGATACACGAACACAGAGTCCTTCCCTAATACAAGATACGGAACTCCCATAAAAAATACTGCCAACGCTCCCAGAAAGAACCAGGCTTTTTCTGATTTCTGCGTTTTCACTTTTGTTGTCATCTTCGTCATGGTTCCTCCTTCCCGCGTTTCTGCTGTCACAATTCTATTATTTCTCCGGGTTGTCTTCTGTATCTCCGGCGCTTATGGTCCTATCGGTCCAGAGGATCATTCCCACAAGCCACAGAGAACCCGGCAGCAATCCGTTCTTGTAATCCAGGCATCCGGCATCCCGCATGGTATACCACAGGATCATGCCTGCCGCAGTGATCACACAGACTCCTGAGATCTTCCAGAACAGGCTTCTGTCCGGTACTGTTTTTTCTTTTTTCTGTCGGCGCATGGCAATGATCCCGCATATCATGCAGCTCACGACCACAACAGCGATTCCCGACAGGAACCACCAGCTGCTGTATTTTAGCAAAAGCTCTGTCAGCCTTGGATCTCCCGTCATCATAATGTCTACATTTCTGCCAGAGAAGGAGTCATATCCCCTGCCGTCCAACAGCAGCTGCAACAGTACCGTAGGCATGGCATATCCGAGGCAATCCCAGGCGATCTGATGGATATTGTCTGAAGTATACGTCTTCAGGTGATACTCGGCATACTCTCTGAATATCTTCTGTGCTTCCGCCTTGCCGAAACGATCCTCCAACGTCTTTTGTATGCCGGACTCCATGGTTCCCGCATAATACCCGGCATTCCTCATCTCTTTCCAGGTCATCCAGGTACGTAGCTGTTCCGGCCATTCATCGTATTCTTCTTCCTCTCTCATATGTGTCCAGCTGAACCGGCGCATCATGGCGGCGCTCACCGTATTCTCCGCCTTCCCGTAGCTGCCCGGTGTCTGCCACATGGGCACCAGCGTGAATAAAATTCCCGCCATTGCCAGAAGGAGCAAAAGTTCCCGGCCTACTCTCTTTTTCTCCGTCTTTCTGCTCCGTAGCTGCCACAGATGTATCAACCACAGAATAATAAGCGGTACCAGCCCCAGATACAGATTCTCCACCACACACAGTGTACTGAGCGCCCACCAGATTCCGGCTTCGAACAGACCATGTAACGGTCTGGCCGGCGCTGTCGTCTCACCATCCTCCGCCACAGCATCCTGCCGCAGGATCCGGATCACCGCCGACAGTTCCAGCAGTAAAAAGGAATATCCCGGAGAATTCGGCAATACGGCCAGATGACTTTGCATGGCACAGGGAAAGGTCAGAAGCGCCAGGCTTCCCCAACACAAAAATATCTTTTTCCCTGTCACTCCGCATGCCCGTAAAAATACTACACCGGCATAAAATGCAATCAGGATATGTACCGTATATACAAAAAAGTATAAGGGATAGAACTTATGGATTCTATCCCTTTTACAAGCATCAGAAAAAGAGGGTAGCCGATCCCCATGTAGTCATCACACACAAGTGTCTCTGACGCTTTCAGCCATGTGTAGCTATCGCCGAATTCCGGAAAAATTCCAAAGGATCTGACGCCCCAGCAAATTCCCAGAAGAATCTGCACGGAGACACCCAGGAACAGAAATCTGCCTGCAACCTGTGCAGACGCTCTGCCAATTTTTTGCATGTTACTGCTCCTCTAATTCAAAAAAGTTTTTCACCAGTCCACAGATGAAATCCACCTGATCCAGTGTCAGCCCATAGTACATGGGAAGTCTTACCAGGCGCTCGCTCTCTCTGGTAGTATAACGGTCCTCGCCGTGGAACCGGCCGAACTTCTGTCCTGCGGGAGAAGTATGCAGCGGGATATAATGGAATACCGTAAGCACACCGTTCTCCTTCATATAGCTGATAAATCTTGTTCTCTGTTCCAGATCTCTTGCCTTGATGTAGAACATATGCGCATTATGCACACAGCCTTCCGGTACGGTGGGCAGGTCGATCTTTCCCGCTTTCTTTAAGGGAAGCAGCTGCTCATAATAGCGGTTCCAACAGGCAAGGCTGGCCTCATTGATCTCATCCGCGATCTCCAGCTGTGCATAGAGATAAGCCGCATTCATATCACTGGGAAGATAGGAAGATCCGTAATTTACCCAGGTATATTTATCGATCTGGCCCCGGAAGAACTTGCTGCGGTTGGTTCCCTTCTCCCTCATGATCTCCGCTTCTTCCACATCCTTCTTATCACGGATCAGCAGTGCTCCGCCCTCACCCATGCTGTAGTTTTTGGTCTCATGGAAGCTGTAGGCACCGAAGTCACCGATGGTTCCCAGTGCTTTTCCCTTGTAAGATGCCAGTACACCCTGTGCGGCATCCTCTACTACCTTTAAGTTATGTCTTTTTGCGATGTCCATAATGGTGTCCATCTCGCAGGCCACACCGGCATAGTGCACCGGAACGATGGCTTTCGTCTTCTCCGTGATGGCATCCTCGATCAGTGTCTCGTCAATGTTCATGGTATCCGGGCGGATATCCACGAACACAGGAACCGCACCGCGCAGTACAAAGGCATCTGCGGTGGATACGAAGGTGTAAGCAGGCATGATCACTTCGTCCCCGGGCCGAATGTTACACAAAAGTGCTGCCAGTTCTGTCGCATGGGTGCAGGAGGTCGTCAGCAGACATTTTCCGGCTCCGGTCCTCTCCTCGATCCAGGCATTACATTTTTTCGTATATTCTCCATCTCCGCAGATCTTCTGATTTTTTACACATTCCTGAATGTAATCTGCTGCTTTATCCACATAAGGCGGTACGTTAAACTTAATATCAATCTCTCTCATAACACATCCTCTTTTCTACTGTCTTTTAGCTTTCTCTATGTTCCCGCTTCCAGCTTCCTACGGCTGTCCCAGGCACATTTTCCGTCACATGACTGATAATATATTTCGGTCTTCCCTTGACTTCTTCATAGATTCTGGCAATATAATGGCCAATCAAACCAAGGCTTAACATAATAAATCCGCCAATAATGAGGATCAGCAGGATCACCGTGGTAAAACCTTCCACCGCCGTTCCCATCAGATAGCGCACCAGGGTCTGAATCGCCAGGATCACACTGAACAGAATGGATACCCCGCCCATGATCGTCACCAGCTGCAATGGCAGTGTGCTGAAGGAAGTGGCATTGGTAATGGCATATTTCATCAGACTCCAGAAGGACCACTTGCTCTGTCCGTATTTCCGCTCCTGTACTTCATATTCCACAGTCTCCGTACGGAACCCCGCCCAGAAGGTCAACGCCCGGAAAAAGGTATTGCGTTCCGGCAGTTCCAACAGGACCTGTACTACTTTTCTGTCCAGAAGTTTGAAATCGGAAGAAGCATTCATGTCCATCTTGATCAGTTTGCTCATGATCTTGTAAAAAAGTCCGGCAGACAACTTATATCCCAGACTCTCCTTACCGCGGTCGGCCTTGATACCTTCCACGATCTCGGCACCCTGCTGCCATTTTTCCCACATCTGTGGAATCACCTCAGGCGGATGCTGCAGATCACAGTCCATAACGATCACCGCATCCCCCGTAGTCAGCTCCAGGCCTGCAAAAATTCCGGCTTCCTTTCCGAAATTCCGGGAAAACTCCGCTCCCCGTACTCTCGGATTCTTGGCCGATTCTTCCTTAATACGTTCAAAGGTTCCGTCCTTCGAACCATCACTGATAAATACCAGCTCATAATCGATCCCGTGCTGTTCCAGCAGTTCCCCAGTACTTTTGCGGTATTAGCAATATTCTGTTCTTCGTTATATGCCGGTAAAACAATCGATAATAATGACATCCTCTAATCCCTTCCGCAGTTCTCGGTCTTGACATACAGGATTCCATCCACAACCCTAGTGGAATTCGCTCCCGGAAAAGTATCCATGTCAATGTATTCCTGCGTCATATAAATCTCACCCACAGTATCCGGATCCAGAAAATTCAGGGTTGCGCCCAGATAGTTCTGCATAAATGCCTGATAATCCGCTCCCTTATAGATCAGATAGTCTCCGCTGAGACCGATCATACCGTCCGTGACTTTTCCGGTAATATCCGTAGTGGGGAATTCATCATACCCGATGACACCCACCAATGCAATGGGAATTCCCTGATAGTACCCTTCCGTCTGCTCGATCCTGTCCAACAGACGTACACAGTACGCATAGGTCTTCTCGTATTTTTTCTCCAGATTGGAATATCCGATATTATCCGATACTCCATAATTGAATACCAGGATTCCGGCCGCCAGTAATGCCACCCACTGGATCCCGATATCTGTTTTCCCGTCCTCCGACGCATATCTGTCCACAAATGCCAGCATCAGGATCAGATATAATACCCACTGATACCGCATCAGCAAATGATAGGTCAGATTCGGAGAAATCACCAGAATCACATTGGTCAAAAGCGGAAGTCCCGCCGCCAACAGAATTATTATAACGAAAAATGCCGGATTCTTCCACCATTTTCTTCGCAGCATGCTTCTCACCAGCAGATAAGCCACCAGAAGCACCAGTGCCGCACAGGCCGTAAAAAGAGAAAATATTGTTCACCAGCACATTTCCATGCACCGTAAATGCCAGAAAATCAACATACATTCCCCGGATCGTTGCAAACAGCCCCAGACCGGAACCTCCCTGCTCCATGGAATTGATCCCCTGATAGGTATCCAGCACCTTTCCCTGTAATTTCAACAGAATCTGCAGGATCACATAATACAATGCGGCTCCGGCAACTCCCATGCCCAGGTAACGAAGTACATAAAACGCTTTCGTCTTCCAGCCCTTCTCTTCCATAAAAAAAGAGCAGGATCACATATACGCACAGCAGAATGGCAAAGGGCAGATATGCCTGATAGATCCCCATACTGAACGCAAGACATACCGCCCCGGCCAGCCAGCCTTTTTTCTGTTTTTTCGTAAAAAGCACTGCCAGAATTGCGAGGAACAGTGCCATCATATAACCATCCATGGTAAACACATAGGCAAAAGTGGATGCCAGTGCCGGAAAAGAAACCAGCAATCCGCTCACTGCCATGATTACCAACGGGTCTGCAAGTTCCAGCAGTTCCGTCAATGCTACCGCCGTCAGCGCCAGCCAGAGCAGACCGATCAGACCAATGATCCACGGAATGGTAAAATACGAAGAAAAGCCGCATGCCACAGACAGAAACCACCGTCCGGAAGTGATCATATTCTGATCAAAATACATACTGCTCAGGCCGTCATGATTCGGAATATCCGAAAGCATCACCGGCAGATGGATCAGAATCCCCAGTACAAACGCTGAGAGAAAGGCGATCTTCCATGTATTTTTTATTTTTGTTCTACTAGATTGAAAAAAATCCCACGGGGTCTTCATCCGTCTGTCACTCCTTATTTAGTCTTTCCGCGATCGTCTGTGCGATCTTCTCTCTGCCGGCCTCATTGGGATGCAAGCCGTCATCGGTATAGAGATACAGATCATCCCAGGTGTCATGTGGATAATAGTCATGATAGATGTCTATGACTTCTACATTCAAAGCCTCACACAGCCCGATCTCCGCATTGACATAATCCTCCAGCACACCACCGCCCAGATCATATTCCTCACAGGTCAGTTCCGGATCCGTATACCAGGTATAGGGCGGGGTGATGAAGATAATGCGCAGCTCCGGATAGGCTTCCCGCAACTCCTTCACAATACTGCGGATAGCTCCACAGTAGGTATATTCATCATACGGATCTGCCGTGGATTCGATGGGAGTGCCGGAGTGATAATCATTCAGTCCGGAACCGATAAACAGGATCTTCACCTGGTCAAAATCGATCTGTCCCAGATCTCCCAAAGTATCCTCAAAATAATCCGTGGCTGCTTCTCGGATGTGCACGGTCCTCTGGACACCGAAATCCTTCACCACAAAGGAACGTACCAGTCCGGCCGCAGAAATGGAATCCTTGGTATATCCCAGCCTTCTCTCCGCATCCGCTCTGCCAAGAACCGTTCCTCCCAGCCCACCGTTGTAGCATTTTAAACCTGTCTTCTCCTGAAGCTTTGCTGCGATGGATGTCTCATCACGGCACAGACCATATACACTGTCTCCCAGAAACACTACATCATAAGGAATCCTCTGATATTCCCGGTCCCCCGGAAAAAACAGTACCAAAAGCAGCACGAACAAAACAGCTGCTGTCACACTATATAAAATTTTTTTCTTCCAGCTGCCGTTTTTCTTCATAAACCTCAGATATTATCCTTCTATTCTTCTATTCCCGCCGTCTGCAGGATCTCTGCGATCCGGGCAGCTCCCTGCCCGTCGATCAGGGTTCTCTCCGCTTCATAGGTTCTCTGCCGCAATTCCCTGTTCTCACAGGCATTCCGACACCAGCTGCCGATGGCTTTTCTTGTCTCTTCCGGTGTGTAATGCCATTTTCCGGCATATCCGGCAATTTCCTGCTTTCCCAGCCATTCCGTCAGCCCTTCCTGGTTCTCTGCGTAAGAAAAACAGACAAAAGGCACTCCCAGAACTGACAATTCATAGATTGTCGTTCCACCGGCAGTCACCGCCAGCTGACAGGCCGTCATCAGTCCCGCCATGTCTTTCACATCGCAATGCAGAACCACGTTGTTGTGCTCCGATGCATATTGCTCCAATTTTTCCCGGTTCGGATTAAACCTTCCCACCACCAGATGATACCTTATATTTTTTCCCGCCAGACTGTGCTCACACAGTTCCCGCAGGATTTCTCCCGCAATGTTGTCTTTGTCTCCGCCACCGGTGGTGATCAGGATATCCGTTACATCATCCTGCAAAATATACTGTGCTGCCGCCTCACAGAACTGCTGCCGCACCGGCACATAAGCAGCTCCGAGATACTGTCCGGTACTGCTTCCATACAGTTCCCGATACTTTTCCCGGGAAGCAAACAGATTGTAATTGATCACACCGTCCACCGGAAATGCATACTGCTGCATATCATCCAGCAGATACACCCTGCCAAACCGGTGCAATGCCTGCAAATAAGCATCCGTCACTGCATAGCTGTCCACCAGAAAAACATGCCCGCTTCCCCGGATCAGTCCTTCCAACGCCGAAAGCTCTCCTTCCAGGTCAGCAGGATCCGTCCCAAGGATCTTCACCGGCATGTTCCAGCTCTGCAACAGTTCCGCAGATGCCTGCTCCGCGCACAAAAAGCAGAGTTCTTCCGGATGCTCTATTCTTTTTTGTAATTCCTGTGCCACCGTGAGGCAACGCATCAAATGCCCTGCCCCCGTAACAGCACTGCCGTCCGCACGAAAATAATACATTTCCGCTCCTTACTGCTGTTCCTTCTCTGTGAAATCCACAAGAGACCAGTCCATAGGGGTTCCCAGCCTGGCATCTCTGGTGATCCGTTTGCCCAACAGTTCCTCATAATATCTGGTATGCAGTCCGCAGGAAGGTCTCACAGACCGCAGATTCTCCGGAGTAAACACATCCCCGGCCTTCATATCCTGTGCCACGAACAGGGAACGGGAATGTTCTCTGCTCTTTTTCTGCTTCGGTGTCAGATCGTAGGTCACCTTTCCTACTGCTTTCTCGATCATGCGGATGTGATCCACCATCTCTTTGAATTCTTCCGGTTCCATGGAGAATGCCGCATCCGCACCGCCGTCTGCTCTGCGCAGGGTCAGATGTTTCTCCACCACCTTGGCTCCCCCAGCGCCACGCCGGCACCGGCCACGGCACAGCCCATGGTATGATCAGAAAGACCTACCACACAATCAAAGACTTCCTTCATGGAAGGAATCGTCTTCAGATTAATATCCTCATAGGGTGCCGGATAAGCGGAGGTACATTTCAACAGGATCACATTCTCGTTGCCCTCTTCCTTACAGGTACGCAGTGCCAGCTCGATATCCGCCAGATAGGCAATTCCGGTAGACATGATAATCGGCTTGCCGGTACGGGCGATCTTGCGGATGAAAGGAATGTCGTTAATCTCGAAGGATGCCACCTTGTATACCGGTACCTCCATCTCTTCCAGAAAATCAATGCTGGTCAGATCAAAGGGAGAAGAAAAGAATACCAGTCCCATCTCCTCTGCGATCTTTTTCAGCTTTGGCTGCCACTCCCAGGGAGTATAGGCGGTCTCATACAACTTGTGCAGTGTGGTTCCGTCCCAGATGGTTCCCTGTGTGATCTGGAAGCAGGGATCATCACAGTCCAGTGTGATGGTATCCGGGGTGTAAGTCTGTATTTTAATGGCATCCGCACCGGCATCCTTTGCCGCCTGCATGATAGCCACTGCTCTGTCAAAATCCATCAGATGATTCGCAGACATCTCTGCAATTACAAAAGTGGGAGAATCTTCACTGATTTTATGATTCCCGATCATGATCTCTTTGTTCATAATAGTGCCTCCTTAAGGAAATACAATATGTTCGTACTTCTTGCTGTCCCGGATCCCTTTCCAGTGTTCCGCTGTCATGCGCATATATGTCACGTCATAAGCATCTCCGTTTTTCACCACGTGGGCTTTTTTCTCTTCCACGACTTCACAGCCGCAGATCTTATGGAGCTGGATGACACCCTGATTCAGGGTGAATACATCACTGTATACCGCATTTTTCCCAAGATCCAGAAACGCATGGTCATACATACTCATCTCCAGCGCCAGTGCCGTCTGGATGCTGCGCAGTTTCTTCTCGCCCACGTAATAGGCCCATCCCAGATCTCCTGTGGGATTCGTCAGCCCTGTGTAATTGATGACGCCGGCTGCTGTGCCGTCGATCTCAATGATCCAGTAGTTCACATCCGGATCCTGCTGCACTTTGGCAAACCATTTCTTCTGCCCTTCCAGAGTCAGCTTCGGATCCGTATTCATATAGCGGGTAATCTCCGGATCCATGCGCCAGCGCATGATCTGTTCCAGGTCTCCCTCTGTCACTTTTCTTAATGTAACACTCATTCGCAGCCCGCCTTTTCCAACAGTTCACGCATTCCTTTTAAATCAATGGCTTCGTCTAAGGGAATGCTGACACCAAGCTCTTCCTCCAACTGTCCGATGATCATGACATGCGCCAGGGAATCCCACTGCTCCACATCTTCGATCATGGTATCCTCGGTGATGGTTCCCGCCGGAACCTTTAATACATCTTCAATCAGCTTTATGATCTTCTCTTTCATATGGTTATCCTCTGCTTATCCTCATTTTTTCTAACATTTACCACTGTCCGGTCTTCCGTCCGGCAGCCGTCACCCAGCCCCAGGTCAATCGTATAAAGTCTCCTTCAGCCAGTAGGCCCTCTCCGGTCTCTCTGCCAGTGTGATCTCATAGCAGGTACCGCCCTCCTGTGTACTTTCCGTCCTGTGGTAACCCAGCTTTTCATACAGAGCTTCCACCGGCTTATTCTTGGCTGTCGGGATATATCTGCCGCGGAGTCCGGTATATCCTTCCTCCTGCATCTGCTCCTCGATACGGTCGATCACCGCATTCTCGATATTCCGTCCCATGACACGGCAGCTCATGACCAGATCCGTGATCTCCGGCAGTTCTCCAGCAGTATCCACGATGGCTGCTGCCACGATTCCGTTGTCTCCAAACGCATCCGTCACCTGATACAGAAATACTCTCTTTCCGGCATCTTCCACGATCTGCTGCATCTGCTCTCTGGTGTAGCGTCTGGTGGTCAGGTTGAACTGGTTCGTTTTATTCAAAAGCTGTGTCAGCCGGTCCAGATGTTCCTTCGGATCCACCGGGATCAGACAGATCTCCAGCTTTTTCACATAGTCTTCAAAGCTCACCGCCTGCTCTGCCATGGCATTTCTGCCGGCATTGGCCCGGTACTGTGCGGTCTTCTCCCGGTCCTCTTTCGTGATCACTGCCCGGGCAAAATATTCTTCATAAATCTTTGCCATGCAGGGCGCCAGTTCCTCCGGTCTTGCCGGGAAATCGGGCACAGTCACCTCCGGCAGCATCTGCCGTACCATTTCCCGTTCCGCTTCGCTGTCATCAAAAAAGACAAAGGAATCCGTTCCCAGATTCAGTTCTTCCGCCATCTTACGGATATTGTCCGGCTTCGGGTCCCAGTTGATCCTGCGGGCTGCGAAATCTTCCGGCCCAAGCAGCATATGGGGATGATGTTCCAAGATCTCCATGGCATCCTCTTCATTATTTTTGGATGCTATGGCTAACAGCACACCCTGTTCCTGCATCAGCTTTATGACCCGTTGCAGATTTTTATAAGCCAGACCACTGTGGTCTTCCGACAAAAGCACCGGTGTGTGATCCGTCTCTCCGGCCAGACCGCCCCACAGGGTATTGTCCAGATCCAGGACCAGCACCTTTTTAGGGGTGCGTTCCTCCAGTTCCGCCTGCTGTAATATTTTTTCCGCCAGAAGAGACTGGGTCTCCATCCCCAGCAATACTTTTCCCATATACCACATTTTCAGGGAAAACGCCTTCTCCTCGCCCTGATGCTCTATGATCCAGCGATAAGGAAATATCCGCACATTGGAATGTTTCTCCGTCAGCTGCTGCAGTGCAGCACTCCACAAACTCTCCAGCTGCTGTTTGCGTTCCGGATCCGCCAGCACAGCCAGTTCCACCGCCCACAGATATGCATCGGAGACATAGAACACACCATGCTCCGGCAGACAGCCTTCCAGCGTCTGAAACCAGTTTCCGATCCGCTCTTTTGCTGTCTGCGGATCATAGTCATGTTCCAGCAGTTCTGCCAGATCCATGATCAGAAAGGTAATGTCCGGCTGAAACGCATGATAAGAGGAAGCCGGGTTCAGCAAAGCTCCCAGTTCATTTCCATAGCCTTCCGCATCGTAGACTTCCGCCTGTTTCTGTAACATACGGATCACCATATTCATATTTACATTGGACAATACTGCCAGTCTGCCTGTTGCCATAGTCTCAGATTCCTCCGGGATTATTTTTCCTCCGTCATCAGACGGTATTTCATCTCTGCGATCTTCCAGTCCGTCAGATTATCGATATCCTGCACTTCCAGTTCCGATACGATCAGGGGCAGAATATTTCCCACCATCAGCTTCTTATTCACTGCAAAGCGGTCCGTACGGAAGACATAGAACTGTCCCACATCATGATAATGGGGCTGCAGGTCCTGGGATCTGCTGTCCAGATATTCGGGATATTTAAATACCAACCGTTCCTGCTCCACTACCATGGCCCGCTGGGGCGGGTAGGAAAAGCTGACCACCGGAATCAGGGTGTCCGCATCGCTTGCTTCCAGCTGTTCTACCGCTGCTTTCAGTTTTTCCGCTGTCACAAAAGGCGCTGTGGGATAGATGCAGCATGCCACATCAAAATGCATGTCACGCTTCTCATATTCCGCCAACACTTCCGCCAGCACATCATTGGTGGTGGCAAAGTCTCCGGAAGTCGCCTCACTGCGGAAAAACGGCACCTCTGCGCCGTACTTTTTCGCAATCTCCGCAATCTCCGTATCGTCCGTGGATACCATCACATGGTCAAAAAGTCTGCTGGACAATGCCGCCTCGATGGAATATGCCAGAATCGGTTTTCCACAAAAATCTCTGATATTTTTCTTCGGGATCCGCTTGCTCCCACCTCTGGCGGTGATAATCGCTAATCTGCTCATTTTCCTAACCTCATCTTTCTCATGCCCCATGGCCGCCCTTCAGGCCCGTAGCTTCCATACAAACTGCCGGATCCTGTAATAGAGATAACACCGCAGATCGCTCTTTTTCTGCATGGCGATGAATTTGCGTTCCTCCGGCCCGGTATATTCCAGATAATATTTGTTCCTGTCGAACTCCGGAAAATGTCGTTCTGTCCCCTCCCGTAGTTCTTTTACAAAAGACAGCTTCGGCTTCTCCACTCCCGACAGATAGGAGAATAAAGTGATCACATAATACAGCTCCGTAAAACGGTATTCGATCTGCTCCCGGTATTCCGCAAGGAACCCTCTGTTCTCGCATTCCGTGTACAAAAGTTCTGCTGCTTTCATACGATCACGGCATTTTTCCTCCGTGATGTGATGTACCGTGGACACCGCATGCTGGTAATAATAATACAGCGGTTCCTCCACTCTCTCAAAACGTCGAAAGTACAGGCTCCACAAGGGGCCTGCACAGTTGTCTTCGTAGAAAATATGCTCCGGAAAATCCAGATGATTCTCCCGGATCACACTATGTTTGTAAATTTTCAGCACCATACTGCCGGGACGCATGAACAGTCTCTCATGCTTTTCCTTCGTCAGATCCCCGGTCTGATCCGGTGTATTGTTGACGATGACCTTCCCGACCTCAAAGGTATGATGATCCACCAGACTGTAATCGCAGCCCACCAGATCCGCTCCGGTTGCTTCCGCTTTTTTTCAGAAGCTTCTCGTAATAGTCCGGTGACACCCAGTCATCACTGTCGATGAAACCGATCCATTCCCCCTGCGCCACCCGCAGTCCGGCATTTTGGCACCGCCCTGTCTTAAGTTCACAGGGTTCGGAATGACACAGACCAGCTCCGGATAACGCTTCTGATAATCCAGCAGGATCTCCAGAGAATCGTCTGTAGAAGCATCATCCACGCAGAGGATCTCATAATCGTACAGTCCCCGGATGGTCTGTCCCACCAGGCTGTCCAGACAATAATTCAGTTTTCCCTCCGTCGCCATATTATAGACGGGCACGATGATGCTCAGTTTTTACTCATAGGCGTTACAGATTTCCCCGTTCTATTTTTGCTCTGCCGTCTTCTACCCGATAGACAATGTCACATTTTTCAATGGTCTGCAATCTGTGGGCGATAATGATCAAGGTCTTGCGGCCGTGCAGTCGGTTGATAGACTCCATGATGGCTGCTTCCGTATCATTATCCAGTGCGGAAGTGGCCTCATCCAGGATCAGTACCTCCGGATCATTATACAGCGCTCTGGCGATACCGATACGCTGTCTCTGTCCTCCGGAGAGGCGGATACCCCGCTCGCCGATGCCAGTCTCCAGACCTTCCGGCAGAGTCTTGATAAATTCATCCAGCTGTGCCTCTTTCAATACTTCCCACAGTCTGTCCTCATCAATCTTGTCCTCCGGCACACCGAAGGCTACATTTTTACGGATGGTGTCATCCAGCATGAAGATCATCTGGGGGATGTAGCCGATATTCTTCAGCCATTTCCGGTAATTGCCCGGTTCCTTTACATCCACGCTGTCTGCATAGATATGTCCCGTACTGGGCTCCAGCAGTCCCAGCAGAATATCCACCACGGTACTCTTGCCCGCGCCGGAAGTACCCACGATACCTACCGATGCCCCCACCGGGATCTTCAGATCCGCATGGTCGAAGATCAGACGCTCCGTATTAGGATAGGCATAAGTAATATCTTTCATCTCGATGCTTTCTTTTACATCCAGCTTTTCATCTTCATCGGTAGCAAAGGACATGTCGATATTCTGTCCGTTGATCTCATCCTGTAAATTATCGCTGACACCCATGAAGAAAGGTTCAAAATAGGCGATGGAATTGATCTGGTTGTTGATACGGTTCACGCAGGGCAACAGTACCAGTGCCGCTGCCGCCAAAGTTCCGAACACTGTCAGCATATTTTCTGTAGGCACACCGGTGGCCACCAGAAAGATCATGTATCCTACCATAGTGGCAACGCAGGCTGTCTCGATCAGCAGCTTCGGCACCTGATTGTACAGGCTGTAACGCTGTACGGCATCCACGTAGCCTTTTCCGCATTTGCGGTACTCGGATACGAAATACTGCTCCTTGCCGGAAATCTTTACTTCCTTGATACCCTGTACCGTCTGGGAGATCCATTTGAACAGACTGCTGTAATAGTCCTGATTGTCCTTACCGGCCTTGTACATGATGGGCTTCAGCACTCTCTTGATCAGCCACATCAACAGAAGCAATACCACCGCCATCAGGATCGTCATGGTACCGCTGGAAATAAAGCAGTAGCTGATGACAAACAGGGAAACCACGCTGTCGGATAACAGCTGTAACAGTGCCAGGATCAGTGCATACATATTGTTGACATCGGAAGTGATACTGCGCTGTACCACAGCGGTATCCGCATTCAGATAAAATTCATAACCTCTGCGCAGGTAATTACGCATCATGCGCTCGGAAGTGCGGAACTGGTTCGTATAGACAAAGGATAAAGTCAGCTTCTGCTGTACATAAGTAAACAGGTTCTTCACCACAAATACCAGAATCAGCAGCACCATGACAATAATGGAGAACGTACGATAGCTCTCCACACCCATGATCTCATAGCAGGCTTCCGCCACCCGGCTGTGTTGTACCGCTTCGGGATCAATGACGATCTGCATGACCTCCACCAGCATTCCCACACCGGCAGTCTGCAAAAGACACTGATCACCATGAGGATAATGAGTCCCACCATGGTTCTTTTCTGTTTTTTGTCCAGCAGGACACGTAATTTCTTGATGATCTGTATCATTGACGGTCTCCAAACTTATATCTGTTCATTCTGTCTGTGGATCAGTGGATCCTCATAGGCATCCATAAAATCAGGTCCGAGGCGTACCGCTTCATCCGCAAAAGGAAGTCCCTTTACCTCCGTAAATATGGTTACCACCTTTTTAAAACGCAGATTCGGGAAAAAGTTCAACATCTCCATGGGCATGGATGCATCGAACTGGGGATATTCCGCAAAAAGCTTCTGGTAATCCAGCAGGTCTCTGGGATGGGGCTTTAAAAATATGGTGCCCTCTTTTTCATACATTTTGATAATATCCCGGAAGATCTGTTCTCTCACATCCAGTGCGCATACCGGATCCGTGAGGATCAATATTTTATCTCCCACCTTATTGCTCTCTTCGATCTGGTGTTCCAGTTCGTCTTTATTTCTCACGAATGCCTGCAGGAGCAGCTGCTTATCCTCCGCTGTCAGCCGGTCTTCCAGCGGCTTTCTGGGAAGTTCAATATATCGGGGACAGGGATAGCGGATGGCGGAAATGTCATTTACTTCCATATCCATGCAGTATTTTCCGTAGCCGTTCTGAACAAAGATCAGGTTCAGATACATGGACAGGAATGCCTTGATCTTAAAATGTCCACGGTTGTCATATCGCGCCGCGTCAAAATTCTTGAGACAGTTCAGGCCGTCTTCCACGGCATGATAGCGGATATGGTTCTGATTCAGGTAGTAGCCGATGGGATCGGAATCGCAGTAGACATAAATGTCCTTGTAAGTCCGAAGATCTACCGGCACATAAGAAGCCTCGAGTCTGGCATACTCCTTCGTAAAGCGGATCCGGTTCTTCAGATTCCCCAGAAAGCTTCCGGTGTCCTCCCGGTATTTTTCCAGTTCCGGGAAGAAATCTTCACGCTTCTCATCGAATTCCAGTACCTCTTCGAACAGTCCCGTGCTCTCCACCCGGGATTTCAGGTTCTCGAAATTATTGGACATTTTGGACAGCACTAAAGTAGCAGCCCCTGCTTTCTTCGCAGGATCTGCCTCCGCCCTTAATTTCAGTTCTTTTAAAAAAGTCACATATACATGATAGTATGTGTGACAGATATAGATTCTGTCTTTCATATATAATCTCTATTATTGCTTATTGCCATATAATTTAGTAACTATTCACTCCCCATCCGCAGAATCGCTGCAATGCGGATTCCATGAATAGTTACACTATAGCACACTTTTCTCTTACAGTAAAAAATCTTATGAAATTTTAAGAAAGTTGGGGCAACAGTTCAGCCATAGGATGACAGAATTGGTGCCTGGGTGCTTGCACACAAGGCAACGATTCTGTCATTCTATGAGCAGAACGCAAGGCCAATGAAATAAAAGATGAGCCGCGATAGCGGCGCCGGCTGCGAAGCAGACGCTTTTATGAATTGGCCTTGCGCTGAACTGTTGCAACGGCTGAACCTTTACAATCTATACACCCAGATCCCCCAGTAAGAGTCTTCTGTTTCAAAGTATCCCACAAGTTCCATGCCCATCCTGTCGGCATCGCCGATCTCAGCTCCGGAGAACAGGTACTCACATCCCAGTTCCCGCAATGCCTCCATGTCAAATTCCAGGCCTTCATAGACCAGTGTGTTTCCCTTTTGCAGGCGCATGTAATTGCCGGTAATGCTGTTGAACAGATAGCAGCGGTTCCCCCATGTATCAAAGTATACCCGCACTTCTTCGTTTTTCTCAATCTCCGGTGCAATAACTTCCCGGAATCTGTGCTTGTACTCCAGAGGATAATTGTTGGAATATCCGTCCACCGTATAAAAACCATGCATCAGTGCCGGTGCGGGACTGACTCCCAGATGTGCCACACGATAGGTGCTCTTGTCCCGGCCAATCGCATCATCGATCTCCTGCATCAGATCCTCTGAAAACCAGCTTTCCCAGGAGATATATCCCGTGATTCCGGATCCGTTATTGATCTGGTTCACATTGAGATACATTCCGGAATTCACTTTCAACAGCTGAAGCGTCGGCAACAGGCACACTGCCAGGATCACCAGTTTTCCCGGCAGCATCCTGCTGTCGGTATGCGGCACTTTCGTTCTCCACAATACTGCTGCCGCCAGTGCGAACTCCAGATACCAGTCCGCAGGATACAGCCAATAGAACCGGTGGATCTGAAAATAGTGTAAAAATCCCGTGACGCTGTTTTTGAAATCAACGGCCACCGTCATATGACAAAACGCATAAAACAATGCGATGCCGATCAGGAATAAAAAGTTGATAACAGCCGCCTTGTATATCATTCTGTCCGTTTCTTCCTTTTTGCAAAATGCTCCCAGAAGCAGGAATATGACAATCGGCAGGATCAGATATTTATGTAAGGACGGTGCGTGTTGTGCGCTGTTCCGGAAGAGGCTCCAAAAAGTCTCAAAAAAGGGAGCCGCGGAAGACACCATTTCTTCCCGGTGGCTGACATAACTGCTGTCTCCCACCAGAATCTCCAGGATCAGTGACCAGTTGACAATGACATAAGCCACCAGCAACTCTGCAAATCCCAGAACTGGCCATTTATTCTTTCTTTTCTGAAAGAAAGCAACAAGGAGTGCCAAAAGCCACAATCCCAGCACCACATAACCGGTATACACCAGGTGGCTGGTCAGGCCGAACAGTAACGTACACATCAATGCGGGAAGGATTCTTTTCCGTTTCCACAGACACAGAAAGGCATATGCCACCAAAGGAATGCCGAATTCCGAAAGACCGTAGACCGGATATAAGGGCAGCACACAGAAACATGCCCCGGCTATCACCGCCAGAGTACTGCTCTCCGTGCTCTCCTTTACCAACAGATACATTCCCAGAAACGCCAGCACAAAGCAGATCATATATTGTATAAGAAACGCCACCCTGGCAGAAAACAGACAATACAGCGGCAGGAATAAAATGGCCGATGGCTGCATACCGCTGGCATTGACTCCGCCCAGCATCTCCGGATATACCGTACTGCCGTCCCATAAATGTCTGGCGGGAAGCATATAGTTCATAATGCTTTCATCCAGCTGATCGTTGATCTCAAAGATGCAGCCATCCCCAAGAATAAAATAAGGGAAAAAAAATACAACCACGATCAAAATTCCGGTCCACCAGAGAGGGATCCGGTCCAGCCACAAGAGGAACCGGTTGATCTGTCTGCCTATTGCAGGTTTTTCATCAGAAGTGAACAATAATATAGTCCCCCTTATCTACAATATAACCCTCCTGCGGATATTCCGGCAGATCCAGAGACTCTTCTTCCGCTGCCGCATAGAGGCTGATGTCCTCCAGAGCCACCAGCTGATGCCCGTGCATTTCAAAAAATTTCACCAGCTCCGCATCGGAATCAAAGGCATAGCGTCCCCAGTCGATAACAGACAGTGCCGGTGTCTGTGCCACCCACACTCCTCTGGATCCACGATTGTATTTATCCAGCAGATCCGGGTCCACCAGATCCGCCAATCGTTTCATCTTATAATAAACAGGGCTGCTGTAGCTCACATAGGCACCCTGAACTATGCTATAGGGAATATCATAATTTCCCGTGAAGATCACCGGTTTTGAAGTATCAAAGTCCCGTTCCAGATCCATTGCAATCTGATCCACGGTCTTCACTGCCGCATCATATTTTTTCTTGTCAATATAGAACCATCTGGTCATATCCATACACTGGTTCCAGAGGATCACCGCCAGCACCAGAACTGCAAGTGCCCTCACACCAGCAGAGATTTTTCTGCCAGCCGTATTCTTCGCTTTTGGGGCCAAAGTTCCCGTCAGCTGCCAGATCCCATACACAAAAAGCAGCGCTCCGTATCCACAGAAGACCGGCAGGAACTGTGCCGAACGGTACAATGTGGCTTTTCCTTCAATGAACAGAAGAGAAAACGCTGCCAAATAAGCGGCAGGCAACAACAGAAGTGCCCACAGATCTCTGCCGCGGATCACCCGCACCAGCGTCACCACAAGGATCGCAGCCGCTGATAATATAAAAATCCGGATTGGCAGATACGCATAGGCAAACACACCATACAGCACAAAGGTCCTCTTGAGGATCATGGCAAGCTCCCCGAAAGCCCCCGGCTGCAGCATCCAGCCCAGCATTTCCGTCACGGAACGCTGTACCGCCTCTCCCCGCAGATATTCCAGGTGAAATGCTTTCGTCACTACCACGATCATCACACTACGCAACACAATGGCCACAAGCGCCGCCACCGCACCGGCCACCAGTGTGGCAAATATGTCCTTCTCCTGACGTCCCCGTGCGATCCGCTCCGTCAGCAGCAAGAGCATCAGCCCCGCCAGCCACAGGATCATAAAGGACTCGTAACATCCCATGGCGATCCATAAAAAGACTGCCGCCGTCAGGATCTTAGCCACTGCCAGGCATCCCAGTTTCTGCCGGATACCGGATCCTTTTTGCATTTTCCGGGTACTGCTCTGCCATTCCCTGACACAGCACAGGCTGATGCCACAGCACAGATAGCCGATGGCGATACCGTTATGCAGGAAATAAGTAAAGACTTCACTGATCAGGGGACTGGAGAGAAAGACGGCACCGAAGAAAGCATAGCCTGCCGTCGGAACCTTCTCTCCCAATACAGAATAAAACAATGCAGACCAGACGACCGCTGCCAGCACCAGTATCACAACTGCCGCAAAATCCGTCACGAAGGGAACAAACTCTGCCAGCGATACCACCTTATTCAGCAAAAAACAGAACCCACCGCCCCACAATGGCGATCAGTCCTTCTTCAAAATAATATAAGGATGGCGTATCATCGATGCCGATGGTTGCATTTGTCACCTTATAGCCGTAGGCACACACCGCTGTCAGTAACAGGATCCCCATATACAGGCGGTTCTGCTGGAAGTGTTTCCCGTAGCTCTTCCATTTCTGCATCACTTTTTCCATGCTTTTCATCCATTCCTTTTTCTTATTCGTCCATTACTGTGCTACTCTTCCTCCAGCTTCTCCAGTCGAAAGATTGCAAAATCATAATACATATAATGAAATTCCAATACCTGTTCATAGCTGTACTCATCTTCCATTTCATTGGGGTAGCCCCCCTGGAAGCAGATATACCACAGATTATCATAAGCGTCCAGCTGACTGTAACTGCTCAGTGCTTCCGTATTCACAAAAGGAAGACTGTACAGCTTATATGCGATCGTGTAGTAATGCAGTTCAGGATGATACACATTCAAAAAGATCGTATGCGTATACGGTCCGATGATCGCATCATTCTCCGTCATGTATTCCTCCACGAAATTCTCGTAGGTTTCCAGACCGTCATCATATTCCAGCCTGATCTCGGAGGTATACTGTAACAGGAAGCAGAGACCTGCCGTTCCCAGAAGGCCTGCAGCCCATATTTTCCTGCTTTTGCCTTTTGTGTTCTCCGTGATCTGTGCAAATCCCACGGCATACCACAGCATGACAAAGCCCATGCCCGGGAATGCATAACGGCCCATAAAACAGTTATTGACCGTAGCGGAGATCACGCCTCCCACGATACCCGTCAGGGCAAATGTGCCAAACGCGATGGCCGGTGCAATGTTATGATTGTGTCTCACCCAGTCCACGGCTCCGTAACTGAGTACCAGACATAATGCCATTCCCAACAGTACGACAATGCCGATGGGAGTCTCCACCGCTGAGAACCATTCCTTACAATAATCCATCACGGAATACAGCGTTGCCAGTTCCGCAGTGGAACCGTCATCGTAGCGCATCCGCAGGACAAATTGCCGGATTGTCACCGCCAGCCAGGGAGAAAACACCAGCGCCACCGTAAATCCGGAGATAAAATACCCCTTGATCAGCTCCTTCTTATGGCAGATCAGGATCACCGCGAAAAACAGCAGATAGAATAAGAACGTCTGGATCAATGCAAAGGTATGACAATATACCGTGCCGATACTGGCGATGCAGAATACGATCCATTTTTTCCGGGCCGGCTCTCTGAAAATGTCATAGGCAGACAGTCCCGTCAACGTCAGAAAGAACAGGGCCACCGCATACATTCTCACATTTCCCGCCTGTACACTGAAGATCGGCATCAGCAGGGAAAACAGCATAAAATACACCGAAATCTTACGATCAAACAATTTTGCCACATAATATTTTCCCAGCAGCATATATCCCAGCATGAACAGCACGGACATCAGCTTCAGTGCCCAGAAATGGGTTCCTCCGCCGCACAGATGATAGAAGATTTTTAACAACACATAGTAAAACGGTGAGTGATCATCCGTGGCTGTAATATAGATCAGCCGCTTCCAGGGCAGGGATACCATGGATGCCGAATAAGCCTCATCATACCAGAGGCTGTTGGTAATGCAGAAGGCTCCCCAGAGAAGCAGTGCCGCCACCGGCAGTCCATGCCACAGCAGTGCCCACATATTGTTCTCTGTGAAATTATGCTGTTTTCTTCTCTGTGTCTCCATTACGTCCATAGTTTCTTCCCGTTCTGTCTTTTTTTATTTCACATATCAGATTTCAGATCTTTTATCAGTATCTCCGGTACAGCACCATATCCGCATCCCTGCCGAGCTCTTCATACCCTGCCGTCCGGCACATTTCATCGATGGCTCCACCGCTCACCGTTGCCAGATAACGACTCTGCAGCTCTGTCAGATGCTCCGTAATATATTCCCGTTCACAGCAGCTGATGCCAAAGCCCTTCGGTGCACTGTACAAAAGCTGCCATTTCAGATTCTGATGGCCCTCCGGGGTCTCATCTCCGAAGGTCCAGATCACTACATTCTCATAATTCGGCACCTGTTCTGTGTCCATGGCCAGTTTTTCCGAGAAGATTTCCCGCCAGTACTCCACCTGTGCCTGCCGTTCCTCTGTCACATAGGGAATCTGATAGTCATAAGGCTCCACTGCTTTGAAGCTGTACAGATACAGGAAAGCCGCTCCCAGAAGCACCGCTTTCTTATAATATCTGGTCTCCAGCATACTGACGATGAAAATGCCTGCTGCGATAAAGGTCAGGAAATGTTTGCTGCCTTCCACCATTTTGTACATGAGCAAATGTGCGAACAGCATGGCGATGAGGCTCAGGGCAAAATGCACTTCAATAACCAGCTGGTTGTGCAGTTCCCGTTTTCTGTCCTCTGTCAGTGTGTATGGTCCGAACAACGCCTCCCGTACCTTCTTATCCTCTGGCTCCATCGCGATCCGTTCCACCCGCTTCGCCCGGCGCAGTGTGCGGATGTCCAGAAAACTCTGCACCAACAGGATCAGCAGCACCAACAGATAACCGTCAAAAAAGGCTCCGGAAGCCAGACCATTCCGTCCCCCTTCGATACAATGTCTGTAGAATTCCAGTCCTTTCCAGTAAAGTGTTCCGAAAAGGTTGCGGAAGCCCGCGCCGATCCCATCAGTGAAAAAGGTAGTGATCCAGTCCGTATAAAACAGCGGTGTAAAATATTCCGCTCCCAGATAATGTTTGATCAGGGCATAGGTAATTCCCGTTGCCGCCACTATCAGAATCGAGCCGATCCACCCTGCCTTTTTATTACGGCAGATCCAGAAATAGCAGGCCAGAGCCAGAAACAGCAGCATATAAGGCCGCATCAGGGTCAGCAGTACCGAGATCACGAGCATGGCGATCAGTTTCCCGCGGCTCTCCTTTTTCAGATAGCTCATGGCCAGTCCGTAGAACAGGATCAGCAAGCTGAAGCAGATCACCTCCGGCATACCGGACAGCATATATCTGACAAACAGAGAATACAGACTGAACAATACCGTCAGGATCCCCAGCTGTTTCCAGGTGGGCTTCACCAGCCAGACAAATACGAACATGGTGATCGTCAGCAGCACGATATTGCAGATCACCGGAGACAGCAGATTCCAGCCGAACAACAGTCCCCACAGGATCCAGGGGAATACCAGCACCGGACTCCATGCTGCAAAGGACAGCCGCAGCGCATGACTTTCGTTAAAGCCGAAATATCCCCGGGGGAAACCGTAATTCACGATTCCCTCCACCTGCTTGAAATAGAATAATTCGTCGTTCCATTCCGAAGACGGAAGATACACCTGTCCGATGCTTCTTCCTTCCGCTGCCGTCCGTACCAGACAGCAGAGCAGGGGAAGCAGTGCCATCAGTACCGCTTTCAGCAGTGTCATATAACGTTTGTCCTGTTTCCACCAATCCACAAAACGTTCTTTCTTCATCCGTTTTCCTGTTACCCTTCTGTTTTATTTCGATTTACCGGTCTTCCTCACCCAGATGGATCTTTTCCCGGATCACATACTGGGGAGAATTATTCATGCTGATGTAAATACGTCCCACATATTCCCCGATCAGTCCCAGCATGATCATGATCATGCCGCCGAAAAATACCACGGCTGCCATCAGGGCACTAAAGCCCATGGGCACATTAGGATTCACCAGACGCTTGATAATGGTATAGATTCCATAGAGGAAGCCCATACCGGCACATCCCACACCCAGTGTAGTGGCAATCCGCAGCGGTTTCACCGAGAATGCGGTAAATCCGTTGAACCATAAGCCCAGCAGCTTTTTCAATGTATATCCGGAACTGCCTTCCTCTCTTTCCCTGTGACACACCGCCACATTGGTAATGTTTTTGGTGGCCCGGAGCACCAGTCCAATGACATAGGGGTAGGAATTCTCATAGCGGATCATATCCTCCACCACGAATCTCTTCACTGCAAAATAGCTGGAAATATACAGATCCGCCGGTTTATCCAGCATCATCCGGGTCATCAGCTCATTGACCTTGCTTCCCATATTCCGGAATGCGGAATGCTGTTTATGTTCGTATCTGGCGTAAACGGCATCGAAACCCTCTTCCAGCTTGCCCAGCAGCTTGTCCACTTCATCCGCCGGTGTCTGTCCGTCATCATCCAGACACACCACGTAATCGCCGTCGGAATGACGAAGTCCCGCCATCAGTGCGGCATGCTGTCCGAAATTCCGGGCAAAGCCGATTCCCTTGATATTGTCATATTTATCACACAGATCCCTTATGGTTCCCATGGTATTGTCCGGGGAAGCATCGTTCACCAGAAAAATATCGTATTCATACTGCGTGAGTTCCTGCATTTTTTCCCGGATCTCCTTCACCACATGGGGTAAGGTATGTTCCGAGCGATAACAGGGGATTACAAAACTTACTTTTTTCATAATTGTGTTCTATTCCTCGTTTTCCTGATCATTTCCGGAATTCACTGCCGCCATCCAGACGATGTCCCGGTAGTCGCCTTCAATACACACATCGTCCCGCAGCAGGCCCTCTCTGCGAAATCCCGCTTTTTCATAGCTGCGGACCGCCTGCCCGTTCTCCGACAGAGCCCGCAGATACACTCTGTGCAGCTGTTCTTCCTCGAAGCAGTACCGGAGCATCAGCTTTGCCGCTGCCGTACCGACACCTCTGCCTCTGGCATCGGCCTCTCCGATGAAAATACCGTATTCCGCCTTGTTATGATGTCTGTCAATATCCCGGATATAGACGGATCCCAGTGGCTTGTCGTTTGCCAGATCACAGATGATCATCTGCACCACATCGCCGGTCTCCACATGGGTCCGGATCCAGTTCTCATGGGACTCTCTGGTAAAAAGAGCCTGATAGATAAAATTTTTCCGCACGGCATCACTGTTGCGCCATGCCACGATCCGGTCGGTATCCTCACGGGTCATCAGCCGTAAATAGATTCCTGCTCCGGTATCCCGGTAAACTCGGGAATCCGTTCCGGCGCTATCCGCTTTTTTATTTCTGTCCGCATGGTATCCTGCATAATATTCACTCCTTATGCCTGTCTGTAGGCATTGCACAGATCGATCACTCTGGCGATCTCATCCTCCCGCATCTCCGGGAACAGCGGCAGGGTCACGCAGTGTGCGGCCAGATATTCCGCATTGGGACAGTCTCCCGGCTGATAGCCCAGATTGGCATAAGCCTTCTGTAAATGGCAGGGTACCGGATAATGCATGTTACATTCCACATCATTTTCTGCCATATACCGGATAAAGTCCTCATGATCCGGCAGCGTGATGACAAACAGATGGAAAACCGGAGTGGTGTTCTCCGGATGTCTCTGCATGGTGATCAACGGATTTGTGATCTCCTTCAGATAACGATGTCCGATCTCCTGCCGTCTCTTCGTCCACTCCGGCAGATATTTCAGGCTGACACTCAACACTGCCCCCTGCAGACCTTCCAGCCGGTAGTTGTAACCGATCTCATCATGATAATACCGCACATCACAGCCTTGATTCTTCAGACGGTCGATATGCTTATAATATTTTTCTTCCTGACAGGTAACACTGCCGCCCTCACCAAAGGCGTAGAGGTTCTTGCCCGGGTAGAAGCTGAAGCAGGCCAGGTCTCCCAGCGTTCCCACATTTCTGTCCTCAAACTTTGCTCCGTGAGCCTGGGCACAATCCTCCACCACAAACAGTCCGTGACGGTCTGCGATCTTGCGGACTCCCTCATAGTCAAAAGGCTGACCGTAGAGGTGAACACCGATAATGCCTTTCGTCTTTTCCGTGATCTTAGCCTCCAGTACGGAAGGATCGATCTCCCAGGTATCCGGCGTACAGTCTGCGAACACCGGTGTGGCTCCTGTATAGCTTACCCCCCATGCAGTTGCTATATAAGTATTGGCCGGAACGATCACTTCATCCCCGGGGCCTACGCCCAATGCCAGCATTGCCAGATGCAAAGCGGAGGTACCGTTGTTGACACCACTGGCAAATTTGCTTCCCACATAGGCGGCAAACTCTTTGTCAAAGGCATCTGCATATTTTCCGCCGGAAAAAGCGGTCTCTTTACATACGTTCTCAATGGCTTTCCGGTAGGCTTCCGCATGCGCCTCCACATCTCTTGTCAGATCGATTCTTTTAATATGTGCCATGGTATTATCCTTCTTTCTTCCGTTTCCGGGGCAAAAGCCCTCAACCTTGATGCCTACGGATTGTTCCGTGCTACGCACTTATGAGCGAGTTCATGTGGACTTAGACCTTTTTCCCCTGGCATCTTATATATGCTTCTTAATATAAAACTCGTTAAACAATCTTGCAATCTGTACCAGATAATTACAGATCGTCTTAAATACCTTAACGGTAGTATTGTAATCTTCCTGCCACTCCACCGGGTAATCCAGAATCTTCACGCCCCGCTTCTCCGCCCGTAACAGGAATTCGATCATATAGAACCAGCCGTTATCCTGACTGCAGCCCTCAATCAGGGAAAGAGCAGTCTGTCTGCGTACAAAGGTAAAGCCGCAGATGGCATCCGTGGACTTCATCCGCAGGAACAGTTTCAACAGAATCAACAGTCCCTGGGACGTGATCCTGCGATACCATTTTCTTCCCTTTGTATCGGATTCTCTGGCGAAACGGCTGCCGTTAATGTATTCGATCTGAGGCTGTGTTTCAAAAAGATGGATTGCCTCTCCCAGATGTTTGATATTGGTAGACAGGTCAATGTCCATATATCCCACCACGTCACCGTGGCTCAATTCCACACCTCTGCGGAAAGCCGCACCGACACCGCGGACATTGATTCTCTCATATCTTACTTTTTCATATTTCTGACAGAGCATCTCCGCGATCTGCGGGGTCTCGTCCTCGGAACCGTTATCCACAATAATGATCTCATAATCTTCAAATGCGATCTTGCGCAGATACTCCACTGTCCGTGTCACACCGCTTTCCAGCCGCAGACGCTCATTTAATACCGGAAAAATTATCGTAAACATCATTTTGTCAGTTTTTCCACTCCTTCTATTACATAACGCTGTCTCTTAAAGCTCATATTCAGAATGACGGACAGGTATTTGAAGATCAATGTCAGCATCACCGACATCATGAAAAATCCAAAAGAAATCAGAGTCATCAGGCTCATCCAGCCTTCCACCGGGCGTACCGTGCTGAAGATGGAATAAATGATCCACCCGAACATGATCACCATGACTGCAAACAGAATACTACTGATCAGCATGGAAAATTTCTCCAGTACATCCGTGAAAATGATCAGCGTATCCAGAGCCAGACTGCTGCGGGTATTCCGCTCTTCCCGGTTTCTGGTTCCCTTTGCCATCTCTTTATTGTCATAGACTATGGTCTCCGCCCGCAGTCCGCAGTTCATATACATGGCCTTGCGGTAAGGAATATACGCATTCATCTGGTTCACACGGTTCACTGCCCGTCTGGAAATAATGCGGAAACGTTCCTGACGCAGCTTATGGGTATTACGGCTTCCCAAATTGTACACCGCATAGAAAAGTCTGGAGGTAAATGCTACATCCCGCTTCGGTGCCGCAGCCACAACGTCATAGCCTTCCAATGCCTTATGATAGATATCCATGATCAGGGACGGTTCAAAATCCAGCAGACAACGGTCGAATTCAAAGAGAAAATCTCCAACAGCCAGATCTCTTCCGGCGTTCATGGCCATTTCCACCCCCTGATAAAAGCTCAGATTGATCAGGCTCACCACATGGCGGGTATTGCTTTCTTCCAGATACCGGTGGATCTCCTCAATGGTATCATCCATGCAGCAGTCATTCACACAGACAATCTCATATTTTTCAAAATTCTGTTCCATGGCCCTGCAGACAGTCTTCAGGAACTCTCTGATATTTTTTCCATCGTTGTGCAGATACAGCACGCAGGATACGAAATTTTTCTCTTTATTCTGTATTGCTTCTTTCTCCATAATGTTTCCTTTTTCTTCGCAATTAATCTAAAAACGGATCCAGATCATATACGGTATTGATCTTGCCCGATAATACACTGATAAAAACAGGATCTTCGGAAAGAGCCCGGATTACTGTGGGTCTCGAATCGTCGATCTCCGAAGCCTTCAGAATGGGCTTCATGGAAAACAAAGATTTCTCATAGCTGAACGCATACTCTTCCCGCATATATTTCCGTGCCAGTGTGGACATATACTCCCAGGCGCTCTCCGGTCTGCCGGGGCAATCGTTACAGTTCCCCAGAAAACCTCCCTGACAGCAGTTGCCATTCTCTCCCACACAGGGAAACTGTGGTGTCGCATCATAGCTGGTCTTATGAGGAGTAAAGGTTACCGAAGTCAGGGAATGATAACCGGTCTTTCCAAACGGCATAATGGAGAAAAAGGGGCCATCCATTACTGTAAAACCGATATTCCGGATCTTATCGCTGGCTTTGCAGAGAATGATCTCGCACAGTTCATATTTCAGTCCGAAATCCTGAGTCTCTGCGCCCTTTACTTTCCTCAGGATCTGATTCACAGAAGCATAGGTGGCATTCAGGACAAAGGGAGCCCGGTAGACCTCCTGTTTTCCTTCGTGAAGTGCCGTCACCTCATAACAGTCCGTCTGCTTTTCGATCTCCGTGATCTTCCGTCCGAAATGCAGCTTTATGCCGGGATATTTTGCAATCTCCTCCATAAGGTAATCCCGCAAAATATGGGCATCGTACGTATATTCCTCCGTCAGGAACGCTCCATCACACAAGCCAGGCTGAAAATACTCTTCCACCGGAAGAGGTTTGGGATCCCCACATCCTGACAAAATTTGCGGAACTCGGTTGCGTCTGTCCAGGAAAAATGGCTGGAAGTCGCGTAAATCTGCTCAAACTTCGTATGAATACAGAAGGAATAGTCCTCCACAAAACGCTTGAAATACCCCGCTGATTTCATAGCGGTGGACAGAGATCTGGGATAATGGTAGCCCATGTGAACTCTGGCCTGATTGATATATGTGGCTCTGGTAAAAGGAGCCTGTTCGATCTCCAGTACCTCTACCTGTTGTCCTCTTTTTCCACAGTACAGGGCCGCGTACAAGCCATACAGTCCCGCACCGATGATCAGTTTATCCATTTTTCCTCCTGCCGGTGACAAGCGCCAGTACATAAGGCAGCGCCAGCATCACCGGATATACATATCGCATCTGTACGGTGGGCCCGAACAACATGGTCCCGTAATAGCCTGCCACAATGGCAAGGGGCAGACAGAACCGCTTCCTGTCTACGATCACCAGCACTGCTGCCAGGGCCAGATACAGCCACAGATAGCTTCCCGGCACGAAGAGATATTTCAATACCGGAGTCCGCAGATAACTGTTGTTCTCCGCCCAGCTCTCCAGCTGTTCAAAGAGCCACGGCCATTTGCTGTCCTTGTAGATCCCTCTGTCATTCAGCGTGTCTTCTTCCCATCTGGTCTGCACATAGCTTAATCCTGCTCTGCCCTCCACACGGTTCACATCCGCATGGGTCGTATCAAACGGAGACAGGAACCCGGCATTGGTAGCCAGTGCCGCATTGATCATATCTCCCGGATACTGCGTCAGCAGGTGCAGATATACCCGGATAAATTCACCGGAACGGTAGCGTGCCACATAAGTGTTGGTATGTCTTTTGACAGGATCCGCAATTCCGGGATCATAATCCCGATACGCCTCATCCAGAATAAAATCATTGATCAGTGCTTTGTCCGCCGCATCCATGGTATTGTCATCCTCCGCAAGGACGCTGACTCCCCCGTGATAGATCATACAGCGGGATAACTGCTGGATCGGCATGCTCAGCATCTCCCGGCGGTCTCCCTGTTCCGCATGCGTGGCGGAAAATACCGCAGACAGCACAAAAAGCCCTACGCAGAAAGCTGCTCCGCATACCACTAGCAGTCTCCCCCAGAGCTTCCTCGCTTTTTTTCCGAAACAAAAGGTCAGGAATGTAAAAGCCAACAATACGATCATTGCATATTTTCCGTTGTTACGGAATAAGATCATCCCAACGGTTCCCAGGGCAAACAGCAGATCCCGGATCCCGGGCCGCCAGGCATTGCGGTCTTCCCAAAGCAGATCTGCGAGACTGACCAGCTGCAACAGCAAAAATGCACTGAATACCGTGTCCTTGGTCATGCTGACACTCATGTACCAGTGAAACGGGAAAAACATCCCCAGTAACTGAATGGCCAGCTGCCACCCTGCGGCAGTTTTCCGGTGATGCAGTACCAGCATTCCATAAGCCATGCTTCCCGAAAGCAACAGCATCTGTACTGCCGTATAGAATGCCATTCCGGCATTCACACTGCCGAAGATATGACTTCCCAGCCACAGCATCCCCTGCAGAAACAGAGTGTGCACAATGGGGTGATGATCGAAATAATAATGTTCCATGATCTGTCCCGTCTGCACCGGTGCATCATAGGCACAGATTCCGGGATAATATGCCAGATATACCGGCAGCCAAGCCAACAGCAGGAACAACAGACTTCCGAAAAATATCTGCACACCGGAGCGGCGCTGCAGCCAGGCGGAAAGGCGGGCATACCATGCAGCCTGCTTTTTCCCGGTGTCTTCGGCGGTCTGTGCCCGGTTCCAAAGTCGATGCACCACCCAGGTTCCAAGAAATCCCAGAAGGCACCCCAGCACTACCGTCCACAGCAAAGTACTTCCGATGTAGCCTGCCGTCCACAGGATGTTTCCCGCAGATGCCAGGTCTTTTTCTGTTTTTGCAAAAAATACAAACAGACATCCCAGAACACTCAGCAATACAACGCCTTTGCGTCTGGGAAGAATTTTCTTTTCCTGCATATTACAACCCTTTACGCACCTGATGCTCCCCATGGACGCGATTCAGGCGATATTCAAAATCTTTCCGGTCCTTGGCCGCCATGACTTCCAGCATCATACCGGCAAAAAACGACTGGATCCCCGCCAGCAGGATAAAGCCACAGGCGATCAGTGTCGGGAATCTGGGTACCAGACCGGTATTCAGATATTCCAGGAAGACCGGTACGAACAGGATCGCGGAAACAGCGATCAATAACAGGGCCAGCATACCGAAAAAGTGCAGCGGCTTGTAATTTTTGTACAGCTGCATCATTTTACGGATCACACGGAAGCCATCGCTGTAGGTATTCAGCTTGGACTCACTGCCCTGGGGACGATCGCGGTATTCCACCACTACGTTTTCCACCTGCATGTTGTAGTTCACCGCGTGGATCGTCATCTCTGTCTCGATCTCGAATCCCTTGGAAAATACCGGGAACGTCTTTACAAATTCATAGCTGAAAGCGCGATAGCCAGTCATGATATCCTTAATGTTGGCATGAAACAGGCTGTTGATCCCCGCCCGCATCAGACTGTTGCCGAAATTGTGGAACGGGCGCTTGTTCTCCGTAAAATAAGTAGAGGAAAGCCGGTCTCCCACCACCATATCCGCCTGGTGCTGCAATACCCTGTCTACCATCTCCTGTGCGCAATCCAGCGGATATGTGTCATCTCCGTCGATCATCAGGTAACATTCCGCATCGATCTCACGGAACATCCGGCGTATTACATTTCCCTTTCCCTGTGCATATTCATAGCGTACGATTGCTCCTGCCTCCGTAGCCAGCTCCACAGTGCGGTCGGTGGAATTGTTATCATATACATAGGCCACTGCCTGGGGCAGGAACTTTTTCACATCCGACACCACCTTGGCGATGGTCTTTTCCTCGTTATAGCAGGGAATCAATACCGCAATTTTATCCATTTTCCATTCCTCGTATTTCATTTTATCATTCAGAGCATCACATAAATTTGCAAAACCGCCTGATAAATCGGGCTTTCCTTTTGCATATATAAAACTATTGTACCACGCTTATTGATTTACAGCCACTGTTTTTTATGCTATAATCAAGCGTGAAAATGCAGCGTTCAAAAGTTCCGGAAGACTTCCTGTCTCTCGCCGGTGCTTGCTGGCAAGAAAGGACTTTTCCCATGCAAAAGTTTTATCGTCTGTCTGTAAATATCGTAAAGATCCTGACACTGCTGCTGGCAGTTTTTCTGTTTATTGGCAGCTTTCTCACTACCTGTTATGCCGAAAACATGGAGACCCAGCAGGTGCTTCTGCGCTTTGACAATCCCTTGTGGAATCTGTTGGAGCTTGCCGGATACGGACTTTTATTTGCCTGTTGTCTGTCTCTGTCCGGCAAGGCCGGTGTGAAATTCCGCCGCGGGCTGCTTGTTTTTACTCTGGGGCTGATCCTGCTTCTGGGGGGGATGCTCATCGTCTTCGGCCGCACAGTTCCTGCTGCGGACGCCTTATCTGTATACAATGCTGCCGCTGAATGGATCCTTGGAAATAAAGATATTATCCACCCCACCTTCTCTTATCTGTCCTATTATCCACAGCAGATCGGCCTGATGGCCTTTCTGGAGCTGCTGCTCCGCCTGTGGAATCTCACCGGGCTGAGCGTTCCCGCCTGGCATTTTGTCAAGCTGGTCTATGTCTGCCTGCTGTGCGTGGCCGTTCTGTTCCAGTACCGTTCCCTGCGCTATCTGTGGCCGGATGATTGGGAACCGGTCTCCTGCTGTTATCTGATTCTGGTATGCTGTAACCTGCCTATGATCCTGTACAGTTCCTTCGTCTATGGCGAGATTCCTTCCTTCGCAATGCTTTCTGTGGGACTATTTCTTCTGTTAAAGCTGTTGGCAGACTGTATTCCGGCACATTCCGTGGAGACCACTTCCCCGGACAACACCCACGTCGTGGGTACTTCCCACGCATTATCCGCAGTTACGGTCTTTACCGCCCTTGGCAGTATCCTGTTCCTTACTTTAAGTGTGATGCTGCGCAAGAACTCCCTGATCCTCATTATTGCTGTGCTGCTGGTGCTGTTCTTCGAAGCGCTGCGTCCGGGACGCAGCGGCAGGGCGTGCATCGGCCTGATGGCTATGGCAGTCTGTCTTACCATTACCTCCGTGGGCGTCCTGCCGCTGGTGCAGAAGTGCTACGAGAAAAAAGCCGGCAATACCTTAAGTTCCGGTGTCACCGCCATGTCCTATTTTGCCATGGGGATGCAGGAATCTTCCCGGGGATGCGGCTGGTACAACGGCTTCAATATCGATACCTATGATGCTGCCGGGATGAATTCCGATGCAGCCAATGCAATCAGCCGGGCGGCGATCAACGATCGTATAGCCTATTTCCGGGAGCATCCCGGCTATGCCGTGAACTTCTATCTCCACAAGCATCTGTCTCAATGGGCAGACGGTACTTATGCCAGCCGGCAGGCCACTCTGGCCACCTACGGTGGGCGAAGCGACTTTTTGAAGGAAGTCTATGAAGGTTCTCTTGCCTCTGCTTATATCGAATGGGGCAATGCCTGGCAGAATGTGTTGTATCTGGGCATGCTGTTGTTCTGTATTGCTACAGTCAGGAAGCGCCGTCCCGGCAATGGCTCTGCGAATGCCGCAGCCAACGACGATTTCCGTTTCCACAACATCTGCCTCTACACCTATACGGGACTGATCGCCGTGCTGGGCGGTTTCCTGTTCCACACAATCTGGGAAGCCAATTCCCGCTATATTTTCGTGTACAGCCTGCTGCTGATGCCTTACTGTGCCGCCGGGATCCATGATGGACTGGTGCGTCTGGCAGCATGGCGCAGCAACAGAACGCTGACACGTCACTCAAATTCATAAAAGCAAAAAACTCCCGTGAATCGAATAAAATAACATTCCATTCGGTTCACGGGAGTTCTCGTTTGTATTTTAAACCTCAAAATTCACAAATAAAATACAAAAATATGTTTTTTCAAGCCTAAAAAAATTATTATTTTCGTTAATAAAATATTTTGAACAAATTTCGTACAAAAAATCCTATCTTACCATACTTTTTGTACGAGAATGCTTATAAACGGCTTATTTACGAAAATCCTACGGAAACAGTATTTTCTAATAATACATGGCACCCTGTAAAAAGCCCCAGAAATAATACAATCCACACACCAGATGCCACAGATAGGCCAGCCATTGTATCGCAGCCAGTCCCTTTTTCTTCTTCGTATCCGCCTTTCCGGTAGCCCGCAGCAATACCAACAGTGCTCCCACAAATGCAAAAAAGATACCGTACATATATCCCCAGGAAAAGTTAAAATCCATCTCCCGGAATCCCTTCTCGTACAGGCAAAACGCCATCAGAAAACTCATACCGTAAATCTGCCAGGAGAAGCGGTAAATGCTGTCTCTGCACAACTCCTTATAGTTCAACAGAAGCACCAGGATCGGGAAACCGACAGCCAGACCGATAGCCAGCGGAAGATTACTACAATACTGCAGCCACACATGTCCCAGCGTAAAACCGATGCCGCCTTCCTGTCCCTCCTGCGGGACGAACACACCGCGGAACTGGTACAACAGATCCGCAAAAGTAGGAAGGAAGCATACTCCCAGCCAAATGGTGGGCATGAAGTTCCGGAATTTGCTGTGGAACATTCTCCACAGCATCAGAATTCCCGCGGCCCCCACCAGTACGATCGTAAAGCTCGGCTTCGCCATCGTTGCCAGTAACAGATAAACGGAAAAGAGGATATAATCTCTTCCATACTCCTTGTGGGCATTGTCCTGTTCATACAGAGGCATCAGCTCTGCATACTTGAAAAATGCCAGGATTGCAAAGGGTCGTGCCGCCATATAAGTAGCGTTATGGAAAGGATTTGCCGTAAATACTCCCAGATACTTGTACTTGATCCCCGGCAGATAGATTCCCGTTGGCGGATATACCATGGATACGAAAAACAGGGATACCGCTACCGTTCCTGTGAGTACGCCGGGAAGCCAGGCTTTCCCGGGCATGGCTTTACGCAACTCCGCCCCCACGTGCCTGTCCAGCATTATTTTCAGGGCGATCATCGCTGCGCTGTTCAGCAACATCGTTGCCAGCGCCATGGCCAGTTCCGTTCCGGTGGGCAGACTGCCTGTGACCAGATGGATCACTGCCGCCAGCTTGAAGAGGATCGGATAGGGAAAGCTGTAACCGCTGTCCAGTCCCTGCATTTCCAGAATGTATGCCTTCATATCGGAATGATACAGTCCCGTTCCCAACATACTTTCCACGCACTGCCGGTAAAACAGCCAGAGAGTAACCGCCGAAGCAATCCCCACCAGTACGGCAAACACAACGATCTCTATGAAATTTTCGACATTATTTCTTTTTCCCGTACTGTTTTCTGCTGTTTTCTGTCTCATGCCGCCTTTTCCCGCTATCCGTCCAGGTTTCACAGTCGGATCCTATTTCAGCTTCGTGTAATATGCTACCACTTTTTTTCACCGCATGGATCACATCTTCCACGTCTTCGTCGGTCAATCCGTAGTACAGAGGAATACTCATGACTTCGTTGTAGTATTTCTCCGCATTCGGGCACAGCCCTTTTTCATAACCCAGTTTTTCATAATAAGAGTGCCAGTATACCGGCAGATAATGTACCTGTGGGCAGGTATTCTCTGCATACAGTGCGTCAAAGAACTGCCGTCTGTCGCAGTTCAGATTCTCCAGATTCAGATGCAGTACATACAGATGCCAGGTCGTGTCAGACTCCGGGATCTCCTTCTGCAGGATCAGTTCCGGCATATCTGCGAAAGCTTCGTTGTAGCGTTTGCGGATTTCCTTTCTACGTTTCTCAAAAGCAGGAAGCTTCTTTAACTGGCTAAGTAACAATGCTGCCTGAAAATCCGTCATACGATAGTTAAAGCCCAGTTCCACCTGCTCGTTGTACCACAGAGCATCTGTAGGATGTACCATTTCCTCCGGATCTCTCGTAATACCATGCGTTCTCAATCTCATCAGATGGCGATATAGTTTCTCATCATTCGTTGTAATTGCTCCGCCTTCTCCACCGGTTACTGTCTTCACCGGATGGAAGCTGAAGCAGGTCATATCTGCCAGGCTTCCCACCGGCTGTCCCTTATAGGTTGTCCCAATGGCATGCGCCGCATCCTCGATCAGGATCAGGTTATGCTCCTTGCAGATCTCTCTGATCTCATCCAGTTCCACAGCCTGTCCGGTGAAATCCACTGCGACAATTGCCTTGGTTCTGGGGGTGATCAGCTTCCGAATGGATGCCGGATCAATATTATAAGTCTCCGGGTTAATATCCGCAAAGACCGGCTTTGCACCGGCATATAATACACAGTTGGAAGAAGCTGCAAATGTAATGGAGCTTACGATAACCTCATCCCCTTCGCCAAAACCAGCTGCCAGAGCCGCCAGATGCAGGGCTGCAGTTCCGTTGCATACTACTACTGCATATTTAGCATGTGTCAATTCACACAAATGTTCTTCCAGTTCCTTTACCTTAGGTCCACAGGTAATGTAGTCGCTGGTCATTACTGCTGCCACTGCATCTACATCTGCCTGGTCAATATATTGCCGTCCGTAGAAAATTTTATTCTCTCGTACAGGTTTTCCTCCAAAAATAGCTAATTCTTCCATAGGGTCCTCCTTTGGTCACTTTTTGCCTATTTACTGACTCATCTTATCATATTGAAGAAAGAAAAACAACAATGGTGTTGGCATCCACCGCTTTGCTGCGGTATAATAAAACCGTTATAAATCCATACTTACTGTTCACAGAAAGGATCTCTTCGCCTTATGAGTTCAAATACGAAAAAGAAAATAAACTCATGGAAACTCTTTTCCGGTATCGTTATTGTAGTTCTGCTGCTTGCCGTAACAGCCACCGGAATTCTCTATGTGAAAATATATGAACCCGGAAAACGTTCCGCCGATCTTGGGCGCCTGCAGCAGGAATCCTATCAGGGGGTCTTCTGCTCCATGTATGCGCCGGAAGCTTTCCCGGAAGACATTTACTCTACCTATATGGGTTACGATGCTGTCAGCTGTTCCCATCGCCTGACTTCCTTTTCCGATATCTCCGATTATCTGGAAACTGCTTTTTCCTCCGGAAATGAGGTCACTCACGTATTGCTCATTTTGGACCCCTTCCTGCTGTGGAACAGCAATTTCCATAATAACAGTCCATTTTATGCCTCTTTCGATGAGGATCTTTTGGCATATGTCGATTCTTATTCCGGTGTTGAATTTACCATAGTATTCTCCTGTCCTTCTCTGAAATACTGGCAGGCCCACAGCAGTGACACCGAAACCTACGAAAATCTGGTGCAGGTTCTGGCAGCTCCCCTGTCTGTCCGGGAAAATGTCTCTCTGTTCTTCCCCGGCGGAGAAGAATGGCTGATCTCCAATCCTGATGCCTATGACACTCCTCTGGAATTAAATGCTGTCGCTGCCCGCTCCGTCATGCTGCTGGTATTGAGCGGCACCTTGCAATACCATGGTATAGATGCCGATAACTCCAGTCTGACACAGTTTGATACCCTGGTGCAGGCAGCCATTAATGCCCCTGCTTCCTACTCCGATCTGTCCGATTATGACATCGTCTTTTTCGGTGACAGCGTATTCGGAAACTATCAGGATTTTGCCTCCATCCCCGGCGTTATCGGTGCCCTGACGAAGGCCTCCGTTCACAACCGTGCCATCGGAGGTTCCTCCGCCACACAATTGACCCCCGATGACAAATCCTTCCCCAGTGCCGTACAGCGCTTTTTATCGGAAGATACTGCCGAAATCTCCGGGGAGAAAAAACTTTGTTTCGTAATCAATTACGGATTGAATGACTATTTTACGGGATATACTGTGGAGCAATACCGTGACGGTCTGCAAGCAGGGGTGCAATCTCTGCAGGATGCTTACCCGGATGCTGAAATTCTGATCGCTTCCTCGAATTTCATTACAGCGTTCGACAACGGTACCGCTTTCAACAATGATCTGGATGAAATTCTGAACGATTATGTGACCGGTGCCGAAGAAACCGCGGCGGCCATGAACGTTTTCTTTCTCAATACCAACGAGGCATTGCAATGGAATCCCCAAACTGCTGCCTGCTATCTGGTGGATGCCGTTCATCCCAACGAAGAGGGACGTTTCCTGTTTGGCACAGCAATTATAAAGGCTTTAGATGAGGATATTTTTTCTTATCCTGTACACTGATATCTTTTCCCAGCTGTACTTCGATCACCTGGAGCTCCGTGTCTGCCAGAAGCATATGCCGGCATCCCGCCGGCATCCGTAGCACATCACCGGCCCTTACTCTGCGTTCCTCACCATCTATCACTGCCCGGCCTTCTCCGTAGATCACCGTCCATACCTCATCCCGGAATTCATGGCTGTGATAATTCATCTTATGTCCGGGATTCAATGTCACTTTGATCGTCAGACTTTCCTTTTCCACATCCATGATCCGGAAGCTTCCCCAGGATTTTTCTGCGAACATGACCTGCTGGGTAAAACTGCTCACATATGGTTTGATATAGCTGGACTGCTCTTTGTCCGATACCAGAATCCCCTCGGGGCTGGCCGCCACGACAATATCCTGCAATCCCATGCACAGCACCGGCATATCCAGCTCATTCACCACATGGACATTCCGGCAGGTCTCATTGAGCACCGCCTCCCCGACGCATGCACTGTCCATGGCTTCCGTCAGGGTGTTCCAGGTACCCAGATCCTTCCAGGTTCCGGCAAAACGCATGACCTCGATCTCAGGTTCCTTCTCTACTACCGCATAGTCGAAACTGATCTTCTGTAGGGTTTCATATTTTGCCAGCAAATCTTCATAATCGGTAAACTCTATAAGTTCATGAGCCTTCTGCAATACATAATTCAGGCGGAAGGCAAACACTCCGCCGTTCCACAGCGCTCCCTGTCTGATATATTCCGCTGCCTGCTCCTTGTCCGGTTTCTCTTTAAACATTTCCACCGGACTGATATTCTCCGCTGTTTTCGGAATGATATAGCCATATTTTTCGCTGGGATACGTCGGTTCCATACCCATCAGCACCAGATGTGCCGCACTCTGTGCCGCACGCTCCTCCAGCCGGTGCAAGGCTTCGAAATAATCCTTTTCCACATACGGATCCACCGGACATACGATCACCGGCTCTTCTCCCGTCACTCCCTGCACATCCTGCAGATATGCCACCGCCAGGGCAATCGCCGGGAAGGTGTCTCTTCTGCAGGGCTCCATGCTGATACCGACATTTTCTCCCAGCTGGTTGTGGATGGAAGAGATCTGTGCCTTGGATGTGGCAATCGTGATCTTTGCCTCCGGATCCGCCTCCCGGATCTGCCGGTACACCCGCTGCACCATGGACTCCAGGCCGCCGTCTTCCGTATGGAATATTTTGATAAACTGCTTGGAACGGATCTCGTTGGACAGGGGCCAGAGCCGCTGTCCGGAACCGCCCGATAAAAGTATGATATTCATAAGCGTCCTCTCTTAATTCTGTACGGTAAGCAGCAGATAATCTCCTACCGTATCCACTACATCATAGGAAAAATCAATGTATTGCAGATCTCCCTGATACAATACCAGCAGGCCGTCTCCCACCATCTCCACCAGTTCTGCGGCCTGCTGCTCCGGATAGATGTAGTGATACCGGTCCGCATAAGCCGGAAGCTCTCTTCCGTTGGAGACATTACTCTTCCCCTGATAATACTGTGCGTCTATCTTACAGACATACTGGGTCAGGATCTCCGTGGCATCCCGGTTGAACTGCCAGCCCAGATTGCCGGTGATGTACAGACTTTCGTATTCCTCCAGAGAATCCGCTTCCGCCACCGCCTCCATGAAATCTTTGTTATAGTACTCTCTGCTTTCTTCCGCATAGGTAGTAAAATAAGTCCCAAAGAACAGAATACTGCTGATTCCATAGGCAGCTGCGACCACCGGCCACAGCTTTTTCCATTTTCGAACCGCCAGACCGATTCCGTAGGCACATAACAGGATGATCGGATAGAAAATAATATTCACACGGTTAATGTTAACTTCATAAGTGATCAGGCCGACCCAGATCCCGGTGACCAGAAAGCCCCATAATGCCAGCATCCGTGTCTGTTTTCAATGTTTTTCTCCCGGAAGAGCTGTATGGTAAATACAATGATCCCCACAAAGACAAACGGGATCGACACATGATACAACGGGCCAAAAGCCGGAATCGAATTGAAGAAAATATCCGGCAGCTGCAGGAATACATGGCTGAACAGAGCCCAGGCATTTTTCCCCAACTGTGCAAAGGAAAAGTTCAAAAGCAGAATATCTGCGCTTCTCACACTGTCCGGAAAATACGGCATGGTAAAAAGCGGAGTACTTATGGTTCTGCCGAAATGTACCGCATTGATTCCCAGGACTATGACTTCCGGCAGGGCCACTACCGTAAAGATCAGTGCGCACAGCAATCCTTCCCGGAATTTCAGCCGGTGCTTCCACAGGCACCATATGAAGAATACAAAAAGAAATGCAGTTACGGAATAGGCAGCGATACCGTAACAGTAAAATGTCAGTCCGAAAAAGCCCATGGACAAGTATAAATAGCGTCGTTTTTCCAATCCAAGAAGCAGTAAATAAAATCCCAGCAGGAAAATATGCGGGAAGAGATTGCAATCCAGCGACCAGCGGCTCTGCATAAACTGCCAGGGATTCACAGCGGTCAGCAGCATTGCCACCAGGGCGATCCGTTCAGAGAATAATTTCCTGCCCACAAGATATACCAATGCCACCGCGCCGAAGGAGATCAGTACCATCGGCAGCCGCACCGTTACCGTGTTGAATCCGAACAGTTTGATAAAGGGGACCATGCAATAGGCAAGGAGAACGCTCATCTGACTGTATCTCCAGGCAGTAAAATGAACCGGCAGAAAAGTACCATATCTGTCGGTTCCGTATTTTGATAATGCCCAGGCATCCACCGCTCCCATGGCCTCGTCCTGGTTGATACCGTCCGGCACTGTGGCAAAACGGATGCAACGCAGGATCACGGCAAGCGCAAGGATGCTCCAGAAGAAAATTTTTCTGTTTTTATTGTTCCAAAGACCGGTGGAAGAATCCTGTGTCATAGTATTCATAATCGTACGATACCTTTCGATGTTCTCTTTCAGGCCTCCTGCGTCATTTTTTCCGCCGCATATGGCCTGTCACTATCACATCATACCACAGAATGTTGCATTTGTCCCTAGTCTTCCGTATACCGGTCCAGCATTTTGAGATATTTCAAAACCGCTTTCTTCTTATCCTCCGGAAGATTACGATATGTATGCAATATCAATTCTTCCTCCTGTGCATGTACTTCCACCATTTCCCGCTCATCGAAGATATCTGTGATCGAGATTCCCAGCTGATTGCAAAGAATCATCATGGTATCGATTCTGGGAACTGTCTTGCCGGTCAGAAAACAGCTTACCGTAGAGGATGACAGTCCCGAATGCCTTGCAATCTTATAAGGTGTCGTGCCTCTTTCGGCACAGAGCTGTTTGAATTTTGCCGCAAGTTCCCTGCATTTTTCTTTGGTGTCGTACATATTGTTTTACCGCCTTTGTCATTTATTTAGGTCTCTATAAAGTACATGACAAAAATCGACGGATTCTTACAAAATTTTTTTGTGTGGTGTACGCTGTATGCGTTTCACAAAAAGGAAGCAAAAAGACCTGCCTGTCGGCAGATCTTTTAAGTATTATAATATTTTCTGTTTTACATCATCAGCAGGCTTTCATGATTTATTTCATCATAAATAAATTCCGCCCATTCCTCAACAGTATCATGGTCGACAAAATCCTTGTCCATTGCCAGTGCCTTGGATAAATAAGAATCACGAACGGCACGAGTTGCTTCCACTTCATTCAAATGATACTTCCTGACCAAGGTATCCCGTACATAACTCTTAAATTCCCTGATTTCCGCATTTGTCATACCATTCACCTTCTTCCCCTTGCGTTCAAATATTTCTTCTTGTTATTTATCATATCACAAGATAATACTTTTATGCAAGATATCGCTTTTAAAGTATGAAAGGAATACTGTTGCGGATATACCTCTCCATTATCTTTCAAAAACTCCTTATAATTAATGTCTTCCGGTATGACTTTGCCTCCGTTAACCTTATACGCTATATTAATTATATTGCCATCCGCAATTTCTCCATAGCAAATATCGTATTTTCTATCCTGATTGTGCTCTAGTATATTGTACGCAGACAGCATCTGTGGTTTCAATCGATTATTCAGGACAAATTTTCCCCATCTTTCCGAATGTCGTGGATAGGAACCTATTACTAAATCCATTGCACTTATCGGTTTATAATCTACTTCTACAATGTATGGTTCCTCGTTTTTATTATTTTTCGCATTATATTTCTGAGTAGTTCTTATTGCTGCCAGCGCTGCATGATCATAGCTTGGCGTTGTATAAAAACCCGGGCCAAAATCCAGATAGGGTTTACTATATTTCAGATCGATTCCATGATTAACTATATTTATTGCTGAACTATAATTGGTTCCATGATATAATTTCATCTTATGTTTACTTTCTTTCACAGTATTTTTACTTCAATATGTTTCCCTAATGCACTGGCATATTTTTCCAAAACCACCAATGTAGGAATTCCCGAGCCATTCTCCAGTCTGGCAATATTAGACGCTTTCATCCCTGTACGATCCGCGATATCACTCTGTGTCAAACCCTGTCGATGTCTCTCTGCCACCAATTCCTTGACAACTTCATCCGTATGACTCGACACTTTTTTCTGTATTGCTTCCACATATGCCTGCAATCTTTTTAGCTGATCTTTTTTCCGCTCCTCGTCATCTCGCAAAATTTCAGATTTTATGCCATTCATATCTTCTCTTATATCGTTTTCTTTCATAATTCATACCCTTCTTCTGTGGTCCTGATTACTTTGTTATTTCATATTATATCATTGATGATAGTATCTTTCAAGATATGTTTCGAGGAATATTTATTCATATATAAAGTGCCGGAATTCTGATTCGCAGAAATTACGTTTTCCATATAATATGGTATGAATTGCAATTCTCCGCTCCACGATTCTTAAGTTCCCTCGATTTATCGAAATCCCTTTAGCCGTCAAAAACTTTACTCCCTCATTAGATAAGGTTATACTTTTTATAAAACATCCCGAAAGGAGCCTGATCTTAAATGCGGAAATTTATTATGGATAAATATAATCTGATTGCATTTGCCATCGGATTGATTCCCACCATTCTACTTTACCTGTTTCCTCCGGATGCCGCTGTCCCCTTTTGGGCATTTTCTATTGTTTTATTCTTTCTGTTAATTGCCATCTGGATGTGTGCAAAGCTATGGTTAGAATCCAAAAACGATAAGGCTGTTCCCACGATATCCATCATCGAATGCAGTCACAATGTCTGTATTTGTAAAACACATGATTTTATCACATACAACTCGATTGTTACATTTTATAAGAAGGATGGGAATTTCGAAAAATTAATTGGATTTGGATTAGTAGAAACTATAAACAGCGGTGGAAAAACCGCACAGATTCGGATCGTTCCCGGTGACATGCGGAACAAGAACCAAGTCTCCGCTTCGGAAATTTCCGATTTTGTCTCTTATATTAATGACAATAAAAATAACATTATTGTGCGCCCTACTATAACAAGCGATATCGTGCCTTATATCTATAAAATATTAAATCAGGAGGTTTCCAATGAGTAAACAGATTAAGATCGTACATGTATCCGATGATAATTGTGATGTTTCTCTTAATGTTGGTTCTATTAATGGGGTGCAGGAAGGGGACAAATTTCTGGTATATTCTCTTTCCGACCACGAGATCGTGGATCCGGATACCGGGGAATCCTTAGGATATCTGGAATTTGTGAAGGGTACCGGGGAGGTCGTCCATGTCCAGGATAAGATGTGCACCATCACATCCGTCACATATCGGAAACCGGTAGCCAAAAAGACAATCCGTAAGACAACACCGTCCATGACTATGTGGGCCGGCAGTACCGTGGAAGAAATTGTTCAGGATGATAACCGGGAGCAGATACCTTTTGACAATCCTCATGTGGGAGATCTTGCAAAACCTATTTAAATACTCTTTTCAAAAACGCCAGAGCTTTTAGAAGCTCTGGCGTTTCCGTTCCCAATTTTTTATTCCACCGTAACACTCTTCGCCAGATTCCTGGGCTTATCTACATCCAGTCCCTTTGCGACACTGACATAATATCCCAGCAGCTGTAGCGGTATCACCGCAAGGCTGGCCATGAAATGCTCGTCCACCTTCGGCACATAAACAGCGAAGTTCACCTGATCTTCGATTTCGTAATTGCCATAGGTAGTCATGCCCATAAGGTATGCACCACGGCTCTTGCACTCCAGCATATTGCTTATGGTCTTCTCGTATAACTCGTTCTGGGTCAGAACACCGATCACCAGCGTTCCCTGTTCGATCAGACTGATGGTTCCGTGCTTCAGTTCCCCAGCCGCATATGCTTCGGAATGAATGTAGCTGATTTCCTTCAGTTTGAGGCTTCCTTCCAGACAAACGGCATAGTCTATACCACGTCCTACGAAGAATACATCCGACGCATTGGCATACTTTGCGGCAAACCATTGCAGGCGCTCCTTGTCTTCCAGAATTTTCTGTATCTTCTCCGGAATCGTCAGCAGTTCGGCAATATAATAACCATACTGCTCTTCTGTGATCTTACCACGAACTTTGGCAAACTGCACTGCCAGGCAATACATTGCTGCAAGCTGCGCACTATAGGCCTTCGTGGTTGCCACCGAAATCTCCGGGCCTGCCAGTGTGTAAAATACTTTGTCTGCTTCTCTGGCAATACTGCTGCCTACCACATTGACAATGGCCATAGTGGTAATGCCCTTTTCCTTTGCTAGTCTTAATGCAGCCAAAGTATCCGCTGTCTCACCGGACTGGCTGACCACGATCATCAGTGCCTTCGGGTTCAGGGACATTTTCCGGTATCTGAATTCTGATGCAAGTTCCACACGCACCGAAATATCTGCCATGTCTTCCAGAACATACTGTGCCGCCATGCCTACATGCCATGCAGAACCACAGGCTACAATATAAATCTGTTCAAATCCCTTGATCTCATCTTCGGTAATTCCCACTGCTTCGAAGTCAATCCTGCCATCCTTGATCACAGAATTCAGTGTATCCTGAACTGCTTTCGGCTGCTCATGGATCTCTTTCATCATGAAATGTTCAAAACCGGCCTTTTCCGCCGCTTCTGCATCCCATTTGATTTCCGTAGTCTGCTTCTCGATTTCATCCCCGTCCAGGTTATAAAAATGAGCTTCTCCCGGAGTCAGCTTTGCGAACTCAAGGTTGCCTATATAATACACATTTCTGGTATATTTCAAGATAGCCGGGACATCAGATGCCACATAGGTCTCCCCATCCGCAATACCAATGATCATCGGGCTGTCCTTACGAGCTACCCAGATCTCACCGGGATAGTCACGGAACATCAGCTCCAACGCATAGGATCCGCGAATGCGCACCATGGTTTTCGCAATGGCATCAATGGGACCGAGTTTATACTTCTTGTAGTAATAATCCACCAGCTTGATCGCTACCTCTGTATCGGTCTGGCTGTAAAATGTATAACCATGCTTCAGCAGTTTTTCTTTCAGTTCCGTGTAATTTTCAATGATACCATTATGTACGCCAACGACTTCCGATTCTACCGCGCCGGAACCGGATCTGCTGCAGTTGCCGGAGACATGGGGATGGGCATTGATCTGACTGGGTTCGCCATGGGTTGCCCAACGGGTATGTCCAATACCACAGGTTCCTTTCAACGCATTTCCATTGTCCGTTTTCTCGACCAGATTCGAAAGACGGCCCTTCGCCTTTACTACCTGTGCCAGGGCATCGCCATCGCGGACTGCCAGTCCTGCAGAGTCATACCCTCTATATTCCAATTTTGACAGTCCGTCCAGAAGGATCGGTGCTGCCTGTCTATTTCCTGTAAATCCTACAATTCCACACATATGCTAATACTTCCTTATCATTCTACCGTGATTCCACCAAGTACGGGAATCTCCAGTCGTTTCAGTAACTCTAATTCTGCAACAATCTCATTATACAAGGTCGATCCTGCCTTTTCTACCAGAACCGCTCCCTGGGCTGCACTTACTTTCTCCATAGCTTCGGCATCATACAGCACGTTATTCAGTATTGTAACGCTAAGGCCTTCCTTTTCCAGAGCAGCCTTAAGTCCTTCACATACCTTGTCCGCTCCGGCCCCCAGATTGCATCCCATCAGACAGATACTGTTCTGTCCGTTCTTGGCAGCTGCTATCTTTATCGCTGCGAACACCAGCTCCATGGACTGCTCTGCAGTAAATTCGCGCTTGCCGTAATGTCGTAAACCGTTAACCCATCTATCCAGGAACAGCTTTTTCTTGGAATCTTTTACCACCACGCCAATCTGAGGAATACCATATAGATCCTGCAATCCATCGTTTACACGAATTCGACTGTTAAAAATATACCCCATACACAGGACCGCAGCATATATAAAGGCGAACAGGACAGCTCCCAGCACCACATATTTCTTGCTTACCGCAGGATTTTCCGGAACCAGCTGCTCCTCTTCCACAATGCTCTGTTCTGCGTCTGTCGTATCTTCCAAACCGTTTTCCTTCATCAGAAGCGTATAATACTGTTTTTGGTCTTCTGAAAATGCTGCTTTTGCAGCGGCAATGGCTGTTTCCAGGCCATAAATCGAATTTCTGTAAGCTGTCTGTTGATTCATCACATCCATGTTCATTATGTTGCCAGACACTTCAGAAAGCAACACCAATTCATGACTTCCCAACCGGGTGTTCAAATTTCCCTGTTGCTGTTCCATATAAGTCTTTACCGCTTCTGCAATTTTCCCGCAAGACTCTGCATCGACTCCTCGGATTATTATTTTCAGACTATCGCTTCCTCCAATAGTGACAGAGACCAGTTCCCCTACATATGCAGCTTCCAGTCCGGTCTGTTGTTCTATCCAGTCGTACAATCCGACACTGTTAAGGGTATTTCTATAGATTGTTCCCAGGCGCTGAGATCCATTTTCATCTTTTTCCTGAATATTGTAAATCAGTTCCTCCTGTGCAACATTCATAGGATCTAACTGCATATAGATGGAATCCTGCACATATTGCTTCTTCAACGCATATTCTTTTGCATCATCAACAGTCGTCAATACCGCTGTCAGCTGACTATCATCCAGATTTTCACTTAATTGTGCTAACTTTTCTTCTATAGTCATCTCATCCTCAGATGTATTTTCTGCCTCCTGTGACTGCATATTCTGCATATTCTGCATATTCCGATAAGATCTCGTATAACTGAATGCTCCCAGCAGAACTGCTCCCAGAACTATGGCTATCAGTAATCCTCTCCAATGTGACAATATATCTGCTATCATATCCAGCAAATCAATTTCTCGTTCTTTCATTTTTTTCTTTGCCCTCCTGTATTCCATGATTCGCTTCTGTCATTCCATACTAATAATTCATTTTCCTACACCGGTTCAAAAAATGTATCCGGATGTCCCGGATCAAATATTTCATTACAGGTCATAACCGTTATCAGATTTTCCGTTTCAGACAGATTTATAATATTATGGGACCATCCCGGTATCATATATACTGCTTCAATCTGGTCTCCGGATACTTCGAATTCGATTTTTTCTCCGGTATTGATATTCCGTTCCTGTATCAGTCCATGGCCGGACACTACAATAAACTGTTCCCACTTACTGTTGTGCCAATGTTGACCTTTTGTGATTCCCGGCTTACTGATATTAATGGATACCTGTCCACAATTCACCGTGTGAATCAGTTCTGTAAAGGAGCCTCTCGAATCCTCATTCATCTTCAACTGATATTTGAATTTTTCCGTCGGTAAATAAGTAAGATACAGGGAAAACAATTTCTTTGCAAAAGAACCCTCCGGCATTTCCGGCATGAGTAACGACACCGGCTGTTGCTTAAATTCCTGTAGCAGATCCACGATCTCGCCTAAAGTAACCTTATGTGTTACCGGTACACAACAATACCGTCCATCGTCTTTCAGTACAGTATCAACACCGTCAAACTCGCAACGCTGCTCCTTACCTTCCATGAGATCAAACATACCTTCTATCAGATCGTCTATGTACAGTAATTCCAGTTCTGTTGCCCTGTCGTTTACTGTAAATTCTTCATCGTTCGCAACAGCCCAACAGAAGGTACTGACCGCAGAATTATACTTCGGTCTGCTATGTCCCATCAGATTAGGAAAACGATACACGGCAACTTTGGCACCGGTCTCTCTCGCATATTGAAAGAAAAGCTCTTCTCCCGCCTTCTTTGAACGACCATATTCGGAATCTCCAAATCTTCCGGCCAATGTTGCCTGAACGGAAGACGACAGCATGATTGTCGCTTTATTCCCGTACTTTTTAAGCGTATCCAGAAGCTTCGATGTAAATCCAAAGTTCCCCCGCATAAAATCTTCCGGATTCTCCGGACGGTTTACTCCTGCCAGATGGAATACAAAATCAGCTGACTTACAACAAGCATCCAATTCCGCTTCCGTCGACTGTATATCATATTCATAGATTTCATCAACATGGATGCTCGGTCTGGTTCTATTCTTATTCTCTTTAATATTTTTCAGGTTATTGACGAGGGCAGTTCCTACCATCCCCTTGGCACCTGTAACTAATATATTCATCAGTTATCTCCATACTCTCACTTTTTGTTACTACTCTTTTCTCCATACCATCTTGTTCACAACATTTACGTAGCCTTGTATGATCCGCACTACCTTCATAGATACATTCTCATCCGTATAGTCCGGGCACGGCTTTCCTAAAATCCCCTTCTGTTTCATATCAATTGCCATACCCGTCGCCTGCAGAAGTTCCTGTGTCGTAATTCCAGCTAATATAAAGTTCCCGGATTCCAATGCCTCCGGTCTCTCTGTAGAAGTCCGAATGCATACCGCTGCAATAGGATATCCGATTGACAGGTAAAAACTACTTTCCTCCGGCAATGTACCGGAATCAGATACGATTGCCAATGCATTCATCTGAAGCTTATTGTAATCATTAAATCCTAACGGTTCATTTACCCTTACGCGGGGATCTAATTTAAATCCACTGGACGCAAGCTTCTTTCTGGATCTCGGATGGCAAGAGTAGAGAATAGGCATATCATACTTCTCTGCCAGTGCATTGATCGCATTGAACAAGGATTCAAAATTCTTATCCGTATCGATATTTTCTTCTCTATGTGCGGAAAGCAAAATATATTTATTCGGCTCTAATCCCAGTCTGTTTAAGACATCAGATGCCTCAATCTTGTCCAAATTACCGTGCAGCACTTCTGCCATAGGGGAACCTGTTACATAGGTTCTCTCCTTGGGCATTCCCATCTCATGCAGATATTTTCTGGCCGGTTCAGAATACGGCAGATTCACGTCCGAAATCACATCCACAATTCTACGATTGGTCTCTTCGGGAAGGCATTCATCCTTACATCTGTTTCCAGCTTCCATATGGAAAATGGGAATATGAAGCCTTTTTGCGGAAATGGCTGACAGACAGCTGTTCGTATCTCCAAGTACCAATAAAGCATCTGGCTTAATCTCTGCCATCAGCTCGTAACTTCTCGCAATGACATTTCCGCAGGTCTGTCCCAGATTCTCCCCTACGACATTCATCCATACATCCGGTCCACCCAGTTCAAAGTCGGACCAGAAGATGTCATTAAGATTCTTATCATAGTTTTGCCCGGTGTGGGCCACACAGCAATCAAAATATTCTCTGCAGCGCTTAATAGTTGCTGCCAGACGGATAATCTCCGGTCTTGTTCCTACAATGATCAGAAGCCTAATTGAACCGTTATTCTTCCATCTAAAATCAAACACTGCTTAATCCTCCGCCAGTCTCTCCTGAATATATGCTAATTTTGCAATGGTCGCTTTGGTTTCTTCCAAATTCAACATTCTCGTGTTGTTAGAGTTAAACTCTGTCAGTGTATTTCTCTTCGCATCGCCTTCTTTGAAATACTTATCATAATTCAGTCCACGATTATCTGCCGGTACTCTGTAGAATCCCCCAAGGTCAATTGCTTTCGCACACACTCTTCATTCGTAAGCAATGTCTCATACATCTTCTCGCCATGACGAATGCCGATCACCTTGATGTCTTCTTTCTTACCACCAAACAACTCACATACTGCTTCCGCCTGGGTTCCGATGGTACATGCCGGAGCTTTCATAATTAACAAGTCTCCATTCTCTCCTTTTTCAAACGCAAACAATACAAGATCTACCGCTTCCTCCAAGCTCATGATGAAACGTGTCATAGAAGGTTCTGTCACCGTAATCGGATTACCTGCCTTGATCTGATCGATCCACAGCGGAATGACTGAACCGCGGGAACACATTACATTACCATAACGGGTACAACAAATCTTCGTCTTGCCGGAATTACGTGACTTGGCAACAGCTACTTTCTCTTCGATAGCTTTGGTAATACCCATAGCATTAATGGGATATGCCGCCTTATCTGTAGACAGGCAGATGACAGATTCCACACCAGCTTCGATCGCTGCTGTCAGGACATTATCTGTACCAATTACGTTCGTTCTCACAGCCTCCATAGGGAAGAATTCACAGGACGGTACCTGTTTCAAGGCAGCTGCATGAAATATATAATCCACTCCCGGCATCGCAGAACGTACGGAGTTCAAATCCCTCACGTCCCCAATATAAAATTTAATCTTATCTGCCACTTCTGGCATCTTCGCCTGATACTCATGGCGCATATCATCCTGCTTCTTTTCATCACGAGAGAAAATACGTATTTCTCCAATATCTGTCTTGAGAAATCGATTTAAAACTGCATTTCCAAAAGATCCGGTGCCTCCGGTAATCATCAGTGTTTTTCCTGTAAATAATGACATTTTTATTCTCCTTTTGAAATTTGTATACTATCTATTTTACTGTGCCTACTACATGTATAATAGCTATATCAAATTATAAAACATATCCTTATTCTATACAATATATTGTTCAATTAAACGCTTTCCGGTGTCATCCCGTATAAACTTTCTGTAAAAATATAATTAGAATTCACACCTGATACTATATTTAAGCCTGCAATTTGCTCTATCAGATTTATCTTATCGCAAATGTCTCTTTTTATATCGGATATTATTAATCTGTTTTAAATATATCTCTGGTATATACCTTATCTTTTACGTCTTCTAACGTTGCATCATATCGATTTGCAATTATCACGTTACTTTCCTTTTTAAACTTTTCCAAATCGTTTATAATTCTACTTCCGAAAAATGTTGTCTCTGCATTCAGCGTTGGTTCATAAATAATGACTGTTGCTCCCTTCGCCTTAACTCTTTTCATAATTCCTTGAATAGAGCTTTGCCGAAAGTTATCCGAATTCGTCTTCATCGTCAACCTATAGACACCTATAACTATATTTTTTTCTTTTTGGGAATCATATACATTTTCACTTTCGTAATCATAATACCCGGCCATCTGTAACACACGATCTGCAATAAAATCCTTTCTGGTGCGGTTACTTTCTACAATGGCTTCTATCAAATTCTCGGGTACATCCTGATAATTAGCAAGCAGTTGTTTTGTGTCTTTAGGAAGACAGTACCCACCATATCCAAAAGAGGGATTATTATAGTAATCACCGATTCTCGGATCAAGGCATACTCCTTTAATAATCTGTTGCGTATCCAACCCCTTTAGCTCCGCATAAGTGTCCAATTCATTAAAATAACTGACTCTCAGTGCCAGATAAGTATTAGCAAACAGCTTCACTGCTTCCGCTTCTGTAAATCCCATAAACAGTGTATCGATATTTTCCTTAATTGCACCTTCCTTTAACATATCTGCAAAAATATGTGCTGCTCTCTGTAAATTGTCATCGCTCATATCTGTCCCGACAATGATTCTGGATGGGTACAAATTATCATATAATGCCTTGCTTTCCCTTAAGAACTCCGGGCTAAACAATATATTGCTGTATTGAAACTTTTTACGAATGGCTTCTGTATATCCTACTGGGATAGTACTTTTTAATCACTATGACTGCCTGTGGATTGCATTCTATTACCATTTTTATTACTTCTTCCACCGCAGAAGTGTCAAAAAAATTTTTCCTGCTATCATAATTTGTTGGGGTTGCAACTATAACATAATCTGCATCTCCATATGCGCTTTTGCCATCCAGTGTTGCTGTGAGTCGTAATTTTTCCTCCCTCAGATACTTTTTCCACATAATCATCATGGATTGTTGCTTGTTTGTTGTTTATTTTCTGCACTCTTTCCGGCACAATATCTACTGCCATAACTTCATGATGCTGCGCTAATAGTATAGCAATAGAAAGTCCAACATACCCTGTTCCTGCTACTGCAATTTTTAAATCACTGTATGCTCTCATCCGCAATCCCATTCTCTCTCTGTTTATAGAACACCATCTTCTTGCTCAGAATATAATTCAATACAATTACTATCACGCTCAATACGCATTTACTAAAAAGAATGATTGTTTCATCACTTCTACCAACAAAATAACGCCAAAATAGTCTACCAAAAATGTAATCCATCTGGCAAAAACAAAACGGACAATTTCTGTTATAAACTTATGAAATGATCCGAATGGTGTTCTAAACACAAATATTTTATTGGTGAAGTAGCAAAACACCTTTACCAACACCAACGTAATAGCATTCGATATTTTATAGTCAATTCCGCTCCATACCGCCAGCTGAGCCAATCCAATATTCAGGATTGTACTGAGTACACCCCAAAATATGTAGCTATATAATTTTTTTTTTTCACTTGCTTATCCCTTCTTTGCAAGTACCATCGTCCATGGGAATGGAGTTTTTACCGATACAATTTTCATATCATTATTAACAACCATTCTGCAAAATTTCTTTTTGGTCCAATGTTGGATATGCCCCGGTGTATTTCCAAGATCCTTCCAGTACTTTCCTCTTGCCATGTTGCATATTCGCCAGATAGGTTCCTTGGGAACACTTAAAAGTATAAATCCATTTTCATTACACAGTTCTTTTATATTTTTCAATGCTTGTTCCGGATCTTCTAGGTGTTCCAACACCTCGGAGCAAACGACAAGATCGTATTTATTCTCAGCAAGAACGCGTGTTCCCCCCATTATAAACCTCCATTGTATAAATATTTCCAATATAGAAATTGATATCCTTAATCCTCTCTCTAGCCTCTGTTATTACCTTCCTCGATATATCAAAAGCATCAATCTCTGCTTCCGGATACAGTTTCTTTATAAACGAAGTTATTTCACCTTCTCCGCATCCGGTTTCGCATACCTGCTGAAATCTTATCTCTGTAGCCTCTAATAATTCCCTAATAGAATTCATAAATCCTTCATCATCCATTTTACAATAGGATTCGTTGAATGGTATTTATCATAATAATTACCTTCCGGTTGAAATACTTCAGTCTTTTTGTGTTCATCTTTGCCATGTACCTCCTGAATATCCAATTCCATATTCTCTTTACCCTCATAATCAATTTTTCTCACATGATACTGAATGTCTTCCAGTATCATTCTGTTCTTAGCCAGTATATCTGCCATAAGTCCAATTATAAATGTGATGAATCCCATGAGTAGCAACACACTTGACAATATCAGAGATTGTATATGTCCAGTGGCATTAATCGTTGTAAGTAAAATCAAATATCTAATTCCCAATACCGTTCCAATTAAAAAGGGAACCGCTCCCACGCAAGTGAAGAATTTCAATGGCTTATACATTATATATGCTCTTATAATCGTTACCATCGATTTTTGTACATAACTTGACATACTATTGAAAAGTCTAGAAGGACGAAGTTCTCCATTGGTACGAATGGGAACATGTGTCATAGGAATCCGCTCTCTTCCAGCTTGTACAATAGTCTCTAACGTATATGTATATTCATTAGTTACATTTATTCTTAATGCCGCTTCTCTACTAATCGCCCGAAAACCACTCGGAGCATCAGGAATATCGGTATTTGATGCTATCCTAACCACCCAACTTCCAAAATGTTGAAGTGTTTTCTTTATCATGGAAAAGTGTTCCGTTGTATCGATTGGCCTGTCCCCTATAACAATATCAGCTTTTCCCTCAATAATTGGTCTTACTATTTTTTCAATATCTTGTCCACTATATTGATTATCAGCATCAGTATTTACAATAATGTCTGCCCCGTTACGCAAACACGCATCCAGTCCTGCCATAAATCCTTTGGCCAATCCTCTATTTTGTTTTTGATATACGATGTAATTAACTCCCCAAGATTTTGCAACCTCTACAGTCGCATCTGTGCTCCCATCATTTATAATTAAATATTCAATCGCATCAATCCCATCTATATGCCTAGGTAATTCATTTAATGCAATTGTTAAAGTTTCTGCTTCATTATAACAGGGAATCTGAATTATAAGCTTCATATTTATTCCTTTCTTAAGATAATCAACTCCGAAAGGCCTTTTCTGGGCAAAATTATCTTTTCAACCGGCTCTAACAGCATTGATGCAAAATTATATATTTTTGAATTATTCTCATTCAAAGAAGAGCTAAAGCTTTCTTTCGTCTTAGCTTTCCTTTTTCCTTTCCACCAATAAGGCAAAATACCCAGTCGGTTAAAATATATGTTTTTTGAATTGTCAAATGATTATCCCTGGCAAGTCGTTGCAAATCACCTTTATCATATCTGCGATAATGTCCTACATTTTCATCTAAGGAACAATATAATTTTTGCAAAGCCGGCACCATTATTATTAATTTCCCCAGGCTTCAACAATTCCTTCATTTTCTGTATAGCCAGATTGTCATCCTTTATGTTCCAATACATTGATGCAAATCACTGTATCATACTTTCCTTTATAATCTCCTACTTCATCTTTCATAATATCCCATAATACGGCATTAAAATTAGTATATCGACGAAATCTCTCATTCATATAGTCTACTTGACTTTGAAAAATGTCCGTCGCAGTTATCTGCGCTGCACGATTAATATAGAACTTCACCATACGTCCCATTCCTGCACCAACATCAAAAATCCTGTCTCCATCATTGATATATGCCTGATACGTATGATACATCCATCTGGAATACCGATCAATATAATCCCAATGATTCAGATTCTCTGACAACTCATTTTGTTCCTTTTCCATGACTTTATCATCTTCCTCCATGTGAAACTTCTCTCTGTTATAAATTATTTGTAACTATTCTTTAAATCTCCAGTTTCTTCAGCTTGTAATTTTTACTTTAATTACAAATGCATAATATGCAATAGGAATAGCTGTGACCATCATCCTCGCATAAGAATCAGTGAATCCAATTCTCAAATCATAGCTTCTTCCTGCACACAATATAAAATAGTACAATAAATATCCAATCCACAATTTTTCCATATTATCTATTTTATTATCAATAGCTATTCCGATAATCAATACTATAAGTAATATCCAAACGGTCCACCCCCAATATTTGTTTCCTGCATTGATTACTTCACATATGAAATTATTTGCTATTTTCTCCGGCCATATAATATAAAGAAATCCTTGTGTAGCAATCATTGCAATAAGTAACATACTTGCCATACATTGTTGTAGTTTTACAAAATATCTGCCATAAATTATTCCTATATATATCAGGGTCAATATATTGACACCCATAATCAAAATAATACTTTCCCAATTCAAAAGAATCTCTGTCTCTGTTCCTACTTTTTCCAACATGCATATTTTTATTATGTATGAAGTCTGAACACAAACGCATGGAAGCATAAAATTATGAAGAAGGATTTTCTTGCAGTTTTTAAATGTGCTTAACATTATGATAAAATAACACAATACTATGCTGGCTTCCTGTCTCAGTAAAACCGTTGTACAGACCATTAACGCAAGAATCCACCCTAATTCCGCATTTTGATCATTGTTTATTTGTTTTATAACCAGATAGACAATTATAAAAATATATATCATAAAATAAGTGCTTGATAATTCCAGTCCTAATGTGATTCCCACGGCTGGCGTTATTATTAATAACAGACCTAATATCAGCGAATAAAATATTGTTTTTTAACATTATAAATTTGTAATATATTTTCATATACGGAATAAACAAATATCCCTACAAAAGAAATGATCAGCATATGATGAATCCCATATATTGTTTCAAAGCCTGCCATAATTGCCAGTGAATTTATGAGTGCAGGTCCTATTCCTGTCCACATCATATACTTGGAACAATAATCTGCATTGAGTCCTGCACAGTTCACAATAATTTGTCCATACTGGCTGATAAAATAGTAGCTATCCTCCGTAAGATGAAGAAAAGGCAGCCCCGATGTGGCAAAGCAGGATAAACCTACAACATAGAACATTGCTTCTATTGTTTCAAAAATATCATGTTTTTCTATTCGTTCTTTCCCTTTAAAGATGGCAAATACCAATATAAGAATTACCAACGAAATTACCGTCCATCTCACATATGGTATATTTAAGAATAGTATTACATAACTAACAATAATTCCTACACTTATGCCTATGGGAAGAGCTAGAAAATTCTGCAATAATGTGCTACGTAAGTTGCTCATTTTTATTAATAAAATCTTTCCATATAGAAAAATTGCAACAATTAAAATAATCTGTCGTATTTTATAATTCTTTGTCAAAGCCCAAACAACTGCCAATATCATATTTTCATTACTCTTATATTGCTCTATAATATTGGTTGTGGCTGTCAGTATAATCATTATTATTGTAAATGTAATAGCGATTAGTACTCTCTTTCTTTTATTTAACATTCAAATAAACCTCATATGGCATAAAATACAAATTATAATCTTTGTCAGAAAAAAATATATATTTGCGTAGTTTTCTCTAACCCTGTGGTTTCTATATATAGTTGAGGATAATTAGTATATTGCTCCAAATTACTTTTATTACGCAGAATTATTGCAATTTCTTTTTCAAACAGATCATCATTTATTGCCAGTGTCATACCACCCACATGAATAAAATTATCCAGACTCTGCTTTAATTTATTTTCAGGTTGAAATGTTTCTATGTGGACCATACTATTTATTGCCTCAAAATATTTTTTTTTACACCATACAGCATTTTCAGAAAGCACAATTTCTTTATCTTTTACTAATGTATAGATTAAATTATCCGCCAAATAATATCCACTTACCGGATTATAGTAGTTGCTCTGTGTTGCAACCAGGCGTGATGTTTCGCCATATAACCGATAATAGGGAACCATACAAATTCCATAAAATCCAATCATACATATTAAAATGAATATTCCTTCAATAAACAACGCCCTTTTTCTAACCTTATCATCCCTTACAAATTGCACGATCATCCATGTAAATAATACTAATAGAAATCCTGCATAACTTATATATCTATTTTCTCCATATACGGCAATCAAAGCCCCCGCTAATATAACCGCTAGAAAGAGCAGGTTTCTTTTACGCTTTTCCATTTTCTATTTTCCCTCATTTTCGACTTAATTTTCCCATAATAGCATCAAGAACACTGCATACCATAGGTTCTTTAAATATTAGCAGCATAGCACCATATGTGCATGCACCTATAACCGCCACACAAATCGTTCCTAGAAAATTCGGTTGAAAAAAATGGTTTTACCAACACTACTATTAATGCCATACACATACAGCTTATAATACATGTCCACAAATTATTAAAAAGCTGTTTTAGCTTTAAAGTTCTGTCCTTTTTGCAAATATATAACATTTGATAAAATAGAATTGAAAATTCTGCTATTACAGACGCTATAGCAGCTCCTACAGAAGCCATCCGGGGAATCATTAATAAATTAATTCCAAAGTTCACTCCAGCTCCCAGAAAAATACTCTTTGTATATACCTTTTCTTCCCTTGCCTGAATTAAATACTGTACTCCTACTGCATTAGATAAAGTAACTATGGGGACAATCAAACTAAATATTTTCAACAATAATATGACCTTATAATATTGTTCTCCCAAAAACCATGGGACAATCATATCCGAAACACAAAAGATTCCTATTCCCAATGGCATTGCCATAAGCAAAAGTGCTTCATAAGTTTTATACATGTACGCATTAACCATAGTCGTATCTTTCTTAGCCATGCTTGCTGCCATTCTGGGTGACATGACAGTACTTAATGCAGTTGGAACTGTGATGCACATTTGAACAATTCTGTCAGCCTGCTCATAATAGCCGTTTTCAATGGAAGAATCTGTAAATAATCCAATCATTGTTTTATCAAAAGCCCGATAAATGGCTGTAGCTATTGTTGGAATAAATAAAGCCATAATCCCTTTAAAATGACATTTTACGTTTATTTTTTTATAGGGAATAGGGACAAGATATTCCTTTAAATATCCCCATATCATTGCCTGTCCAATCAAAGGTATACCTGATAAAATAAACATGTATATGGCCAAATCCGATTCATTTTTACAAGCAAGAAAATTAGAACAATACTGGCACACCGCACAATCATGTTTCTTATAATTACTTTTTTTAAAATTCTCCAGCCCTTGAAAGAACCACGTTATATCCACAGCAACTATAATAATATTTATTCCCTGAAGTATATATAGCATTCTTTTTCTTCAGTAGGCGCCCCGATAATTATAATACCATATAATAAACAGCTAACCAGCACTGTCAGAGTTCTAAATGCCACCATTTCCCCAAAAAAGCTGACTATATTTCTCTTTGTCTCCTTTTAGATATGCAATTTCCCTCTGCGCATAAGGTGTACTTCCAAGTATTGCCAATGTTATAAAATAAGTTGTAATAGAACTGATATAACTATATCGTCCGATTTGCTCTACCCCTAATACTCTCGCCACATAAGGAGTTGTCAGCAGTGGTGCAATCAGATTCAATATTTGATAGGTCACATTATATATATAATTCTTTTTAATTTTCTTATCTGTATCCATCCTACTCTTCCAAATATTCTCTGTTAACCCCACACATGCCGGCCACTCCCAGCATATTGCAATAATAAAACTTTTCTTTTTTCAAATAGCGTGGCAGCGCATATTCTATTCCAGTTCCTTTTTCTAATTCCTTAATCGATTTTTTAAGTGCTGTTTCATATTGTTCCATACGATCCCCCGGGACACCATATAAACGCGTAGAATGGGATCCTTTAATATAGTCCGATTCTCCTGTTTTCGTTTTTTTTCTTGTATAATTTTTAAAATTGAAAGCAGAAAACTGGAAATCCGTTACATCAAAAGCTTCCGTCAAATAGTATCTCCCACTTAATTTAAAGCAATAATCATATTTTTTCAATTCATCCAACACACGAAGAATCAAATAAGCTTCGCCCAGTCCTTTATATTGAGAGCCTACCGCTTTCTTTATTTCATCTTCTTCACCTACATAAAAGTACTCATCCACCATATCCTGTAGCTTCGGATCTTGTTCTCCCCCATCAATCAATATTACCGTTGCATTTGGACATTTTTCTTTGACAGACCGTATAGACCTTTGGGTCTGTTCTATCCTCTCATCCACATCAAATGCTGATCGTATATCGGAATAATTTAATGACGTGCTGCACGGGTATATCACAGAAGTTATTATAAAGCACAACTTCATTTCATTCATAATATGGTATCTGTATTTCTGCAAATATTTAACATCTTCATATGGATTGTCAAAAGACAGATTTTTTAAAACACTAAGTGGTTTGTTCCACCATTTTACCTCCAAAAGTTCCCTTATCATAGTCTCATCAAATCTATATTTTATAATTTTGGCGGGTGTTCCTCCCATAATCGCATATGGTGGCACATCATGCGTTATCACTGCATTAGTCCCAATAATAGCTCCATCTCCAATTCGAACTCCCTGCAAAATAACCGCATTAACCCCTATCCAGACATCATTTCCAATTTCACATTTTTTTTCAGCATTTTCCTTGTCTAAGATATTCCTTAAGTTTTCTGAATAAAGTTCCTTAATATTGCTGTTATAAACTACCGGGCTTGTAGTCAACCACGTAGATGGATGATTCCCCGGTGCAATCCATACGTTAGATGATATAGAACAATATTTCCCGATTTTTGTATCTTGCCTTATATTATCTGGATTAAGTGCATAACTGTAACTATCTTCAGAACCTATATTTCCAAATCTTTTACGACGTTTATGCTGATTCACCTTTTTTAATAAATAAATTACTCTCTTTTTAATAAAATTGGGGCATAATTTTTTTATTATTCTTCTCATATTTTCTCACTTTTCTCTACAATATCAACACGATTTTTAACTATTTTTATACATTTCTTCCAGTCCCAAAAGAATCTTCGAGATATCATAATCTTGAAGTCTTCCATGCAGTTGACTCTCGTGTATTGTTTCCGGATGAAGTAATGTTTCTTCCCATTTTTGTGGCGAATCTTTCAAATCTAATCTTTTTATTTTCGATGTTAATAGCACTTCTTCGGGAATTGCTGTAGATACTACACAGGGAATATTTGCTGCCTGCGCTTCAATCAATACAATTCCCAACCCTTCATATCTGGACGGAAAGAAGAAAACATTCATAATATTTAGCAATTCTGCAATATCTGATCTATTTCCCAAAAACCTAACACGTTCACCAATCCCCTTTTCCTCTACCAACGACCTTATTCGTTTTTCTTCTCCACCACTTCCTATAAGTAATAAGCATGTATTTTTATTAACTTTTTGTATTTGTTCAAAGATATTTATAATAAAATCATGATTTTTCTGCCACGAAAATCTGCCAATATGGCCTATTATAAATGTGTCCCTTTTAATATTTAATTCTTTATATAATTCGTTATTTTTCTTGTTATATTCCTGTAGTGGAATTCCATTTTGATTACCTTTGTATTGGTCACACCATAATAATTATTAACTTCAGCAGCCAGCTCGTCCTGCAAAGTAACCGGTATGACTTTAGATTTTCTAAAACAATACCTATTAATCAACTCATCCAGTTTCCCCACATCTTTATCTGGCTGATTATGTATCGTATGAAAAATCTTTCTGTTTTTCATTTCCCCCGTTAATAATAAATATTTTAAAGCATACAGATGCGTATGTATAACATCCGGATTATACTGTTTTATAGCATTCTTAAGTTCTTTTACCACGCTAATATCAAATCCATGTCCTTTATGCAGATAGGTAACATCCAGTCCCTTAGCTGCAATTTCCTGATCATACATTGAATTCTGGCTTGGATACAAAGAAATTGCTTTTATGTGCATTGTATCACTCTGGTTATACTTTAAATAATTTAAAACGACTTTTTCCGCCCCCGCCACACCAAAAGTAGGAATTATTTGTAGCACTTTCATTTTCACTTGTATTCCTTCCCTTAAATATAATAGTTCAAATAAGGCATAATACCATATCCCTGCATATCATAAACACTTTTAATCATCCACATAAACATAACAAATCCACCTATTATGGCTACTAATTTTTTTGAATTCTGTCCCTTCACTTTATCTTGCAAGCACTCAATAACCATCGACCATACCATAAGGCGCGGTAACATGAAATAATCATTTATTCTATATATATTAAACTCCATGATCAATGGCGTCAGTATACAATTATAAGCTACTATGTATACCAAAAAATCCAATTCAGGATACTTTTTTTCATATCATTAAGGAATAAAATTCCTGCCGCTGCACAGCATACCATATACATCTGTCCCAGCAAGGTCATTTTCTGTCCAAGGTATACGGAATATTTTGTCTGTAATATCACTATCTTTGCAATAGGAATAGCGATATTAGCTACAACCGTAGCTATAACAACAATAGTTAACAATTTTTCCCGCCTATAATTGCCAAGTTTTTTCCCACACTCCACAGCTATGATAGCAGGCAATACAAATACAGCTGTATAATGACAGCCCATAGCCAATATTACCATTAGTATAAATAACGCATTTTTTTCTTTTTTTAAAAAGCAGAATGCCAATAGGCAAAATGCATTTGCCATACAGTTTCTAAGCGCGCACATCCCATACAGCAGTTGGACAATAAAAAAAGGATAAATGCAAAATGTTCTTATATTATCAAAAAACTGCGAAGTAAACACCAATAAGCATATGACATATATGCTTTATAGTATAAACCAATATATCCTATAATTTGACGTAAATAGCCGAATAAAAAGGTTTATGCTATAAAATAATGGTTCCCATTGGTTAAAGGTAATTATCTTTTTCCAATCCCAACCTGCCGTCAGTCCTTCTTGAAAAAAATAAATATATGCCTGCATATCAATGGTATTCTCTGAAGGATATTTTGGATACATATCTACATTATGTATAACGCAAAAGAATATCAGTACTAAATAGGCACACATATATAAGCATTTCCCTTGCGCTGCATACTTTTTCACTCCATGTTTATATAGTACATATTGTTCTGCTCTTTTAACAAGAAAAGTCGTCATATATGCAATTATTACGAACAAACCCATTGTAAAAAAATTAAATTTTCCCATCTTTATCCTGTTTGCCTTTTAAAATGAACTTATATCGAATCCCCCCCAAAAAAGCTAATGGGCTCAATATAATTACTCTGACAATTCCCACTTTCCGTAAAAGTTCCCTCTGCCTTCCAGCCTTATTCATAAAAAATATGTATGCTGCAAGTTGTCTGATTTTATTTTTACATCAGCCGCCTTCGTATATTCACCATATCTATACATGGCCGCTCCATATGGACTCTTCATTTCAAGTTCCGTAGCTCTATTGGTCAAGCCATCCTCTTGGTATTCGCCTATGTATATTATTTTTCTTAATACACACATACAATATTTTTCATCAATAAGATCATAAGCTAAATTTTCCCGAATAAATTTTTTCCCCTTTCACTTCTGGAAATGGATACTGTCTTAATACGTCTGTTCTATAAACCAGTGCAGTATCGCCCTTTTTCCCATTTGCATATAAGTCCTTCAAGGCTGCTTCATTCATCCCTGCCGGGAATTCTGTCCCAATAATTTTTTCTGTATTATAACCTCGATATGCAACTATTCCACTCAATAATGTCTTCTCATCAGTAGTCTTTTTCCTCCAGCACTCCAATACTGTTTGTACGGCATCATTGGTAAGACTGTCATCCGAATCCACGCAACAAAACAACTCCGTATCACACATTTTCACGCCCAAATTATGGGCAACATGTTTGCCAGAGTTCTTTTGATAGTAATACTTAATTGCTATTTCATCGTCCTGAATAAATTTTTCGACCATATTTTTTGTATCATCCGTTGAGCCATCGTCTACTATAAGCCACTGAAATTCCCTGCATGTTTGCATTTTCAAGCTCTGGTATAGTCTCGTCAGAAGATTTGCTCTATTATACGTCGGTGTAAATATTGTGATTTCCTTCATTCTTCTCCTATATCAGGGATTTAAATACCTGCCAACATTTTTGTATAAAGGTTCTATGCACAATCTCTGTCTTTCTTGCATCACCTTTATGATATATAGTGCGCGCAGAAAAATCTATGTTATACCCTTTTTTTTAACAGTTCCACAGCGGCCTCCGTATGCCATCTTTCGTCTGCTATAATTCCACCATCGGGGTAGATAAATACACGCTTGGCATCCTTTCTTAAATGATATATCTTGTCACTATATCTACGTGCTCTTATACTCCCCAATTTTCAAACTGCCAGGGGTTTTCATGTTTTCTGATAAACTTCATCAAATAGCTTTTTCTCCACAAAGCTGCTTGCAGATTAATTCGGAACGGAGTCTTCTTCGGCATCTGCATGTAGCGATCATACTTTATAGCTTCTGGTTCACCCGGAATTGGTAGATAATTAAAACATGCAATTGTCTTATCATTTTCCATATATGAAATGTCTTTTTCTATTTCCTCCTGATCTACATAATCTGTCAGTATGAAATCATCCATAAGAAAAATCACATACTCTGTCTGTATTTGTTCCAAACATTTATATAGACGATAACTCCAAGGGGTATCCCACTGAAAGTTCTCTGTCGGATACGATATTATATTTTTTATTCCAGTTCCCTCTACACGTTTTGACTCCGTATTAACAAAAATCTCTCCTGTATATTGTGGCCAATATTTTCTTAACTGTCCGAAATATGCAGGCCATATATCTGAATATTTGTCACATGTTAACATCATCAAAGTAAACTTCTGCATTTTGTCCTCCATCATTATTAAATAATATATTTAGTATAATGTTTCAAATCTGCTGCTTATAGACAATTCTTTTGTATATATCCATAATTTCATCTAATACACTGGTTCTGGTATAATTGTTCTTAACCTTCTCTATATTCCAACTTGAAATATCTTTCCTAACATTTCTATCTTCAAGTTTTTTAAATGCATCTACTATTGCGTCTACATTTTTTGCCGGAACAATAATTCCACCTTTTTCTTCCAGCATGTCTCTGTTAGCACCAACGTCCGTTGCTATACATGGCAAGCCACAGGCCATTGCTTCTAGCAAAGATAAAGAGAATCCTCTGTGTAACTAGGGAAAAGATATACATCTGCTGTTTGATAATATTCAAAAACTTTTTCCGTTTTCTGTTCTCCGACAAGCAATACATTTGGCAGTCCTTCCATTTCCTGAATTTTCCTATTCACCGGTCCTATCAATGTGAAATGCACCTCTGGTAAGCGCTTTGCCACTTGGTAGATTTCCCTAACACCCTTAGCCTCTTGAACATGTCCTACAAAAATAACTTTCTATTTTTTCCCTTATTACGTGATTTTCAGCAACAATGCCCTGTTTGATAAAATTAGGCATAATTTTGCATTCAGTATTAGAATTCTTTTGTACATAAGCCTCTGACTGACTATTAAGAACGAATACACACGTTGCCATTTTCAACATTCGCCTAAAGATCAGTTGTGCATACCGTCCCTTTATCTGATCTTCTATATTACAATGGCAGTGTAGCACTACTGGTATTTTGCATCTATAAGCTTTTTTCAGACAAATGAAATCTCTATATATTCCAAACAGCGAACATGATGTATTTATATGTACTATATCTACATCCTTCTTTTGAAGTTCTCTTGTCATGTGTGACAATATATATACTGTTCTTTTAATTTCGTCTATAAGGCTTCTTTTATTGTTAAAATTTGCACTCCTTTTTCCCGTTAATGCTGTATCAACAATGCTAAGAGTCTCTTTCTTCACTTTACAATATTCAGAAAATCCTACTGTCCAAGTTGCTATACCACCTTCTGGAGGTGGGAATGGAGACACCAATAATATTTTCATTTATATCCCTCTCAATTTTAGTATTCAATGCTCATATGTTTAAATATTATATTATAGCATATTTCAGAGCTATATTTTTCTTCTAAGTAATTCCATTCCTTGAGCTTCATTTCAAGAAGTTTTTTTTCATTAACAGTATTAATTTCTTTTATCAATCTAGTGAATTCATAAACATCCTTACTTTCACACCACCAGCCAAATCCGCCTTCTATAACACTTTCTCCTAAATCTGAATTGTTGTCTGTACAAGCCAAAACAGGTATTTTTGCCTGCATATAACTTAATAACCGACTCGGAAAATTTGGAATTGTGAAACGGTAATCCAGGAAAATCATCCCCACATCACATGCAGCAACCATTATATCATAATCTTCCTTTGGAAGACGCCTCATCAATTTTACATTTTCTGGCTGTCGATCTGCAATGTATTTTTCTATTTTCTCATATTCAGTGCCATCACCTACTACTAAAAAGAATACTTCTTTATTGTTCTCTTGGCTTTTTAAGCAATCAATGAAAAAATTTATCCCTTGCGGTTTTCCTAAATTCCCCCCATAGACAAATACCTTTTTATCAAGAGGGATACCATATTTATTTCTAATATTTATTCTTGTTTTTTCATTTACACTCTCATCAATTACTTCTATACTATTAGGACATATCTCTACCTTTCCCTGGTTTTACATTCGGATTGGCTTTTAACACATAATCAACATTCGCCTGACTCATACAGCCAATATAATCAGACAGTTCATATAATTTTTTTTTTCTTTATTTCTAAAGTATCTGTACAGAATTCCTTTCCAACCCGTTTTACTAAGCATTCCTATATCAACCGCATTTTGAGGAAATATGTCTTTAAGCATCAAATATGTTTGAGCATTGTCTCTTTTTTTTATAAATTCTATTGCTTTGCATAATGTAATCGGAGGTGTTGTGTATAGGATTAAATCAAATTTTACATTTGAAAACATCTTTTGATTCCCCCTAATAAATTCTGATTCAATATTAATTGTTGAAATGCCCTTTTCTATAATATTGGTCTTTTGGGTATTTCCTATACGCAGTTTTAATATTGTTGCTTTTTCTCCCCTAAGCAATTTTGTTTTCTGTTTTTTTCTTCTTTCTACCGGGCTAATAACATATACTTCATGTCCATGTTTTACAAACTCTCGTAATAAATCCGTATATATATTATGTTCATCTATTGAATTGAAATCCAATAAGGTAAGAAATAGCACATTCATTGACTTCACTCACTCCTACAGCTATTTTATTTTTCTAGCAGGATTGCCAACATATGTTCCGCTATCTATACAATCCTTCACCACAACTGCCCCAGCCCCTATAATTATATTAGTACCTATTTCTTTCCCTTGAATTATCTGCATTCCTGTCCCAAGTTCTGTTTCACCGCCTATCAGCACATTTCCAGAGATATTTGCACTTGGATATATTGTTACAAAATCCCCTATTATGTCATCATGCCCTATAGTACAGTCAAGATTAATGATAACATGATTTCCAATTTTAACGTCCACAGTAATTATAGTGCCCGCACATATAATTGTTCCCTCACCAATTTGCACACGGTCCGAAATGATTACAGATGGATCAATTACAGTTGCAAACTTCACCTTACTATTTTGAAATTTTGAAACTATACGTTTTCTTACGCTCGCAGAACCGACAGCGCACACTGCATAGATTTCTCCACATTTTTTCAAATAATCTGTTCCACCAAGTACTTTGTAATTATCTTCCTGCTTCCCCCATAGCTGTTCATTATCGTCAATAAATCCTTTGATTTTCCATGTAGGACTTTCATTGTTTATTCTTTCAATCAACCATGCAACTTCTCTTCCAAAACCGCCCGCTCCGATTATTACTATATCTTTCATTTCTTATCCGTCCCCATAAATTCTTCCATTGTTGCCGCTGTTGCTGAATTAATGCCATCTCTTTTCAGCACTACTTTCACCGTATCCAGAAATATCTTGATATCCCCAAAGAATGTTATATTTTTTACATATTCCAAATCTAATGCAAACTTTTCGTCCCATCCAATCGCATTTCGCCCATGTACCTGCGCATATCCCGTTAACCCCGGGCGGACATCATGTCGATGGTGTTGTTCCTCATTATACCGTTCTAAATATTTCACCAATAAAGGTCTGGGGCCAATAAAACTCATATCTCCTTTTTAAAATATTAAATATTTCTAAAAGTTCATCGCAAGATGTTCTCCGCAAAAATATTCCAAAACTTGTCAGGCGCATTTCATCTGGCAATAATTCACCGTTGCTATCTTTTTCATCTGTCATTGTTCTAAATTTATACATATTAAATATCTTTTCATTCTTGCCTGGACGTGGTTGCTTAAAAATCACCGGTGAACCCAATTTTATTTTTTACCAAAAGAGCAATTACTAATATCAGCCACCAAAAAAAGTATTAAAAATAACATCGAAAATAAAACATCCAATATTCTCTTCACATATTTTTCATATATTCCCTGTTTTCTCTGCATTATTACACCCTTTATTCAAAACATGCTTGTATTACTTCAATGACTTTATCTTGTTCCTCTATGGTCATTTTTATATCCGACGGCAAGCATACACCCTCTCTGGAAAATGTCTGCCCCGACATTCTTCACACTTCCCGCAATATAAGCATTTGTCTTTGCTCTGCCGCTT
>VOFG01004060.1_pt1 | contig 134543 bp, 159 predicted proteins | sample 5384171 | NCBI WGS metagenome assembly VOFG01 (sample SAMN12384726, study PRJNA508395) | human gut metagenome | isolation source: healthy gut F | host: Homo sapiens
ACTACTACCGCTAAATTTTCAGTTTAGCGGTAGTTTGTCAAATATGTGATTAGGGCTCATTTTTTTCGTGATTTGAATTATTGAACTAAAATGTTTGAACTGAAAATTATTCAAACATAAAAAAGGCGGTAAAAATTACCGCCCTATTATATATTGCGAATTTAAAGATTGCTATTTAACTACCTTGTATTTATTTTTTTGTATATGACTGTCAAACTCAGCCATATTTAATATAGCTCGTCTTATTGAGCGATAGTCATTTTGCGGGACTTTGCAAAAATCATTTTCCCCATTTTCATCCTCAACTTCAAATAACCCCTTTGGATTACGAGATGTATTTATCAAATCGACATAACACCCATAATCAATAGAGTATACATTATATCTTATCCCAGGCGTATCTCTACTAGAAACACTTTGTTTGATAATATGCAAAACACGAGCATCATATAAAAAATCTATTAATTCATGATTTTCATCACTTTGTAAAAAGAAATGCTCTAGCATGACGTTCGCCTATAACAGTATCAATAATCCAATTTAAAAGATTTCGTGCTTCCTTGTATGATTTTACCGATGCTTCTTTATCTTGATTGTACCATTTTTTTTGCAGCCTGTCTAATATTTGGCACAGAAACTTTATTATAAAAGTCATTTGTTACGGCAACAGATAATATATTAAAGGCATCTCTAGGAACACCTTCTGCAGCACGAGCTAATTCTTCAAAAGCTGCTTCTTGTGTAAATAAATCAGATATTAACTTAGTAGAATCATTATATTTTACTCCATCAGGTAATAAACTATTAATGTGTCTATAAAGCAATTCTCTAAAAAGAATAAAGTTTGAACATCATTATTGTTAAATACCATATAGTCATCAAGATTGCAACTGTAAATATCCGCGCCAATCTCTAAACCCATATATTGTTTATTGTCAATCTGGATTTTTAAATTGGTACGATGTTCGATTGCTCCTATTTTTATAACAATATTATTTAATGGTGCTAAAGTTCTCCTTAGCATGTCTGATAAATAAGGCTGTAAATCATATGGTATTTCTGAAAATTCATCTAAAATAATCCATATTCTATGGGGAAAAAAATGGATAATAAATCCTTAAATAGATTCATGATTGAAGGAAATGCAAATAACGAACAGTTGTTCCATGTTGTGTAATCTGTTCAACTTTTTTATCTTCATTTCTTTTTAGATGTTCCAAATTCTAATCACTTGAGGTGCCTATTGTTGCTTGTAATTCAAGTTCGTTAGATTTAGCCATTTCTATCCTATTTTCCACAGTTGTATCACCAATAATACTTATTTGACTAAGCTCCTCGGATATTTTTGACAAAATAGGAACTGCTTCTACTATATATTGTTCTTTCGCTGTATCATTTTGAGTGATGAAAGAATTTATTTGGTCATGAATTTCCGAAAATATATCAATAACTAATCTTGTGACTCGTTGTTCAATAGGTAATTGATTATTAGTGTAAATACTATTAGTTGAACCTAATATTCTCAGATCAATATAAATTGGACAATCATATTGTTTCTCTAATAAAGTACATAAATAGGATAATATATGAGTTTTACCAGTACCACGTCTTCCATACAAGATATGATTGTCACATCCTTTTAAAAAGAGGAAGTAATGAACCCAAATTAACAAATGTTTCAACAAGTGTATTTTTTATCACATTTATCTGCACGCTTTACGATTTGTAGAATTGCACCATTTATTTCATTTTTCCATAATATTCTTGTGTCTTAAGAAATACAAAAAGTAATTAAAGTTGTACATAAAACCTATATCCCCCCTTAGACTTAAAGAAAAAGTTATCTCTTAAGTTCAATATTACAATTCTATTCTTTTTAATTTGTAGGTTGTTTTACAATCGTGCTAATCTCTCATTCAGGCATTCGAGGTAGGTATACATCGCGCCAGCCTGAATAATGAGCAAAGATTTTGAACTGGATCAATATCATTGACCTTCTCACTTTCATTGAACACATTTAGCTTCGTTAGCTTCTTTTTTGAGTTCATCACGTTCTGTTTCCAATCTTGATTTAAAATCGCTCATATGAATATGGGTTTTACAAAGCCGCCCAAGGTTCAGTTCTTTTAATTTTTTTCTTTTACACCGGATAAATAACCCGCACTGAAAACAAAGCCAATGCGCACATATCACGAACGCGTCTGCATCTTTAATCCTTTCGTTCTCCATGTACCACATTATCGCCGGAAGTAAAAAATTATATCACTAATTTTACTGTGGCCAACAAAGCGTTTATCGTTGAAGTATAAATCACTCATAATTTTTAGTTTGTCTTATTTTCATTCTTTTTATTTTATGATTTAAATCTTTTTCATACCTTTGTACCACTTGTTACATGAAAGGATTATCAAAATCTCTGTAGCAACATCAAAGTAATTCTAGATAGCTTTTGATTCGTCCAAATTAACATTTGGATGTTTTCCTTGTAGCTCAGGGGTTAGGCATCGTTTCAAACGAAGGTCGGTGGTTCGAATCCACCCTGCTTATTCTTAACTTCACATATTTCAGCAGGCTATACAGCCTGCTTTTTTTTTTGTTTTATTTGTTTTCAATTTTATTTTTGTCATTTCTTTACCTCCTGTATTTGTTTGATTTTTAGTTTCATTGTTCTATCCTTTCATTCTGCCCAAAAGGCCAGTTTTAATACATCGAATTGTTGACCCACTACGGCAAATTCCAACATTGCGTTATCATCTGCAAGGTCATTAACTCTTAACACGGCATAACTTTCTCCTGATTCGGTTTGATAGGTGTCCAATTCAACAGAACTGATTATACATTCATCATTGCTCTTTTCGGAAGAAACTATCAAGGCTTTTGAGGATATGATTTTTCAAATAATCATCACCTATTGCAGCCGCAATCTTATCCTGCTTTCTTAATGCGTACCTCATTGTTTACTTTATTTATGCAATCATTTTACGACGAATCAGATTTATATTCTTTTCACCAGTTTTACTATCTGATCGTGATACTCGCTTACGCCGTTACAGAAGGATCGGGACTGGACGATATCCAGTGTATTCAAGTTTACCTCTATCGTCTCCAATCGTTTTCCAGCCGTGTCCTTTGCCGACAATATCAGGCATTCCGGCCGTCTGTAGTATCCGTTCTGATATACGCAATGGTGCATGACCTTACCTTCCTGATAAAACTGGGTGACACTTTCCAAAGGGCGGATGATTATATCCTCTTCTTCGATTCTCAATCCGAAGAACTTTTCCATCCGCTCGTAGAAGCCGGCTATATCCTTCATTAACTTTTCACGCTTACTGATAGATTGTGCTCGATCCCTTTCCTGTCTCAACCTGGCTTCACGTACCTGTTTTATCTTTAGTAGTTTATCATGTGCAGTTTTCAGGTTCTTAGGGCAGACATAGTGGGCGTTACGCATATCTTTGCCGAAATAAGATAGTAAAGACATATAATCTTCCCACATAGAAGCGTCCTTAATGATGTAATGGTTGCGGTTGCAGATGTTGAACGACGGTTTATAGCGAAGTTGGGAGAAGCCAGTTTTATACATGTGTTTCAACATGGATATTTGCCCGGTCTTCAGACACAGTTCCACATCGTTTCCGCCTTTCAACAAGTCACGTATCAATTTTGACGGGGTTACATCCGGGAACCATCGATTCAGTCCCCGTTTTTTCAATTCCGGCAGCAGCTCTTTCCTTGGATAAAGCTCTCCATGTATCGCATATAAATCACCGTAATAGTTATAGGGGGTACTTCCATATTCTCCTTTGATACTGAGAGGTGAACTATATACAAATCCGTTACTGCCCATATTAATCGGTCGGGCTATGATCGTACGTTTTCCGTCTTCACGAATCCACTCTTGAACCACTTCTGTAAAATCATAATACACCGGAGAAGTTTCCTTCCGAATATTTTTCCAACATAGTATATGCCGGATCACCTGGAACCCGCCTTTCACTTGCAGGATGGACATATACGCCTCTTCACGGATCTTCTGCTTCCGGCTAACCTTTACGTCCAATTGATGATGGCAATAAGGGTATTCGATTTTGTCACCCAATTTATCTTTACTCGTATTGACCCACATCTTACCACATTCGGAACACCATAGCTCATCCTTACATTTGTAGGCAAATGGTCAAACAGATGCTCTTTGGCCCAGTCTTCCTGTTCCTTCGTGATGGCAGGCAGCTTTCCACTTAACTCCGTCACCCGTTTTTCCAATTTCGTTCTCGGCTTCATATCAAAACAGGCTCATTTGTTGGACATTTGCATCTGCTTTTCTCTTTCGCAGGCTTCGTTTTGAGCAATCGGTATTGCTCTTCGGCCAACCGTTTGATAGCCGCTTCACGGGCTATTTTCTTCTCTTCTTCTGTTAGTTTTACTTTCTGAGAAGAAGAAACAGAACAACCGGCAGAAACTTTTTCTATCTTGATATCCTTTTCATCATAGTAGTGCACGGCCAGTCCAAAGACTTCCGAGTCACTCATTGCAACAGCAGTTCCTCGTTTACGAGCCTCTCCTAAAATGTAACGGCAGCATTCATCAATACTCTTATTGGGATTGGCAAACTTTGGAGCAAACAGGGTATCTTCTTCTGCTCGTTGTTTCAAATAATCAGCAATTATGTCATTAAAACCTTTAACTTGTCCCATCTTGATTTCTTTTTTTTGTTGCCATCTCTGTGTAATGTTGATTTTTTAAAGGCACGCTCCAAAAGGAGCGCACCAAAAGATTAAAGTTTAAAAGTGAATGCTGCCACCGCCCGAACCCTGATACTAATGTACTTGTTGTAGTAGTTCGAGCTGCCATTGGAGAAGTACACGGTCCATGCGTTGATCTGGCTGTACTCGGTACTGGACCAATACCACGCCGAGGAAAGGGAGAGGCCGAAACATAAGTGAATGCTTTGTTTAGTTCTTCCATATAGTGGGCCATTAAATTCAACTGACCAAGAGATGGTATATACTCGCCATCTTCCAGCAGATTTCTCAATTTTGGATTTCTGGCTACAAGGCGTTCCGTATTGCCGCGTCCGTCAATGTCAAACAGCGCATCACATTCACGTTCGTAATATGTCCCACTTCCGGATTCTTCACGGCTATCATCGTCAAGCAATTGTATGATATCATGCTCCGTCAGTGAGATTGCAAATGACATGTATCCGTGCTTCAACCCAATGTATCGTACACAATCTTTGGAGTTATCGCCGGTAAACGGCTCTGCATGTCCGTCTTCGTAGATTAGATACAGTCCGCTGGCGTGCTCTACTTTGTCCTTTTCAGATGATACGCGGTCGTTACATACGGGTTGGCCACTCTTGGTGATCGCCGGCATGATTACCGACAGGTTTAAATTTTTGATGTTAACATTCATTGTTTTTAAATTTTAGGTAGTTATAGATGTATTAATGTTTCGTGTCTTGATTGATTTCCTTTTTCAGTCTGTCGATCAGTCTTTGATGTTTGGCAGCCACATAGTTACAGTGTATTGCCAAGTTCCTGTCGCGTTCCTTTTCGAGACGCTTTATTTCTTCTAATTTCCAGTCTTTTTGCATGATCATATATTTTTTTATTCCGATGTTAATAACTCAACCTCTGTACAACGAACCCACAGACGGTGGTCTAAACAAACCTCATTGGTACTTCGGTTTATGTCGACAACTTTTCTTGTTTTCTGTTTGTATTTGACAGATGAACCTATTTTACATTGAGTTTTGAAAACATTGATTTTCATTTCTTGATTGCTTTTTGAGTTCTGAAATAATATATTTGCCGGGAGAGTGCAGCCGAGCTCCTCCTCGTTCAGCAGCTTGGATTATGGTCCAAATGGGATGCCCTATTTCTCCATTGTTCGACAATTGGCAAATGATGTTGAACTCGTCTGGAGGATAAATAATCTGTTCAGCCTGTTGGTCAGTCCTTCGAAGTTTCTTTCTATCCCATCTGTATTGGAATCTTTAGAAAAAGATTATTTCCGCATCCTCCATTTCCCCCTGCGGGATAGAGGGGAGGATACTTTTCTTTACTTTCTTTTTCTTTACTTTCCTTTTTCTTTTCTTTTATTGCTATCATTTCCCGTAGCATTTGCTATAGCTTTGCTATCATTTTCGATAGCATTTGCTATATTTTGCTATTTCCCCACCTTTTTCAAGACCTTTCTTTCCAGCTTCAGCTTTTTTCTACTTTGTTCGTCTTTAATCTCCATTCTTTGTTTGAAACTTTCGGAGTAGAAGTACTTACCGTCATCGGTAAAGACAAATAACCCAAAATCTTCAACGACTGATTTTATCAGGGAAGTGTCTTCACGAAGGTCAAAGGCTATCATGTTATAATCTTTGACACTCGTGTATTCGGTTCTTCCTTAATCTTTCAAGGATCATAAAGTAAACACCGTAACCGGCAGCTTTATGCCGCATTCTAAGCCGTATAAGTTTGTCAGAGTTTCTTGCATTGCTGTCATCGGGAAAGTAGCTTGTCAACTCTTTCCTTGTTGCCATATCATAAATTCTTCTCCACTTTATCAATATCCTGTCTTATTGAGTCTAAGCGATTCCTTCTCGTAACTAAGCAGGCTTCGAAGTGAATCCAGTTGATGCGTGCAAGAAGCATTGAGTCGGTCCAATCGGTCGACCAGATAGCATTCGTCTTCCGCGATGCTATCCAGTAAGGCATTCTGCACTTTGGCCGACAGGCAATTTTCTTTCGCTATCCGGATGATCATGTTCTGTATCTCGTCAGACTTTTTCTTCCGGGTATTTTTTTTTGCCTCTGCGAGCATTTCGCCGGTACGCATCATGTAGACCATGATGACGGATATACGCTCTTGTATTTCCGCCGGATTGTTCGAGCAGGTGGTGTTTAGATAATCGCTTATTTCTTTTATCTCTTTCTCCATCGTCATACGTTGTTTAAGTACTCATTCACAACTTTCATGAATTCGCCGATCGAACGGACAACGACATATTTGGCGCCGATCCGACCAAATTCAGCTTCGTATTCCTTCTGGTGTACGGATTGCCTGTTTTTGCCGGCCTTCAACTCGATCCCCATAAACGGGTGTTCTTTATTTGGATATAGCAAAATGAGGTCCGGGACCCCGGCTCTGACACCCATTTGTTTAAACTTCGCCGCCTCGACTGCATTGCGATAGCCTCCGTTAGGAACGTGTATCAGCAAGTGTCTGAGGTTCGCATATTGCAAATCGAACCATCTGACTATTGACTTTTTGTAATTGATCTTCTATATGTCTCATTCGTAATCGTAATTATCGTATTCATCTGGTTCATAGTCCGGTATGTCGTATCCAAAATCCATCGAACTGTTTCCTTTCTCATCCTTCATCCATCGGTGTTACAACCGTGTCACGTCCGGTCTTGTCTACGATGATCTTCTTTTCCCGATACGGTGATTTCCGTCTTACATCCTTCAGGTAGGGACTGGAAGAATTTGCGGACAGATGGATTGTTGGCATCGGCTGTTTTATCCGTATCTTTGTCATCTTCGGCATCATACGGGAATATATCCATGAGTGCGGTTTCGGTGACAGAAGCGATTTTGTAATCGGCCAAAGTACCCTTCATTCCTTTTTCCAGCACTTCGATAGCTTCTTTCAAATTGGAGGCTTGTGTCAGCATCTGTGTAGCTGTTTTCTTTTCAGCTCCGCTTTTCTCGTCGATCGTAATGAAGTAGACTTTGATCTTATAGAAGCGGTCGCCATTTTCATTGAAGAATATCTCGGACAACTTTGCCCGCTTGATGTCTTTTATCACAAACTCACCGCTGATAAAAGGGGTTAATTCTTCAATGATACGTGCCTCTGCTTCTGTAAACGACAAGGCATCGACCAAATAGGGCTCCGTCACTTTCTTTTGCTTTCCGTCCTCCATTATCTTTTCATAGGAGACTTTACATTCAAACCAATTGTGCATCATACTCTATTTCTTTTAATTCGTTCAACCTATTTGTGGGACGGGCGGAATCGAACCGCTCTGACGCATGGCTTATGTGACCACTCCCTTTCGTCCCAAAACTCCCCTCGGCATATCCTCACGGACGGCAAGGGAAACTAACCTAAACTAATACCATGCAAAACATACTATTCGACTATTCCCAGACTTTCCAATCCGGGATGTATTCGTAATCATTCATTTCAAGCTCCTTTCTAATTTACGGGCCATCTTCCTGCATCTGCGGGCTACATCCAGATCGACCGGCTTAGAGCAGTTGGCGTCTATTAGTACTTGCGATCGATTGAGCAGACCTATGATTGTTTTAATATCTGTTTTACTTATCCTGTCTTCATCCTCAAGTCATGGAACCTCTATCTTGTCGAAGTCAATGCCGTGTTCGTTCATGAAGTTGCCGAGAGCGATAATATTTTCACGGGTTGTTGTGACCTTGAAGGCACGAGTTAGAAGTTCCGGCTGTGCCGGCATAGGCTGTTCTTTAGGCTGATCCATAAAAGAAGGTTGCCCATTCATCCTTTGATTAGCCGTATTAAAAGGATTGGGTTGGCTAACTTTGGGTTGTTCTGCTTCTACTTTCTTACGTGCTTCTTCCTGTTCTTTTCGTTCCTGTTCAGCTTTGATACGTGCTTCTTCTGCTGCTTGGGCACGTTCGCGTTGTTCCTTCAGACGATTAGCATACTGGATGGTATTGCCAATGTTCATCGTGTCCATATAGTATGTGCGAAGTACGTCAAAATCATCACCGCCAAAGCCTTTAAGCGTTTCAAGATCTTCGTCAACCTTAGCGAAAACCGTTTCAATGTCTGCTTGTACCGCTTTCATGCTTGTGGACTTGTTAAGCCATTCCTGCTTGAAGATTTTCCGAAAGTCGATCAGATTCGTATTTCCATCGTCGAAGTAGGAACGGATAACGGCAAGTTTCTTGTCTTTATACTGCTGCTCGTTCTGCTTGACTACCGTGTCAATCTTGGCAGAGCATTCGCCAATCAATTTTACGGTTTCAGCCACAACTTCCTTGAACTCTCCGAAAGGTTTCATAAATTCCTTTTCGATTTCAAGACGTTTTGAGTTGAGAAGTTTGGCCGCCTTGTTGAGAGCAGCTTTATCTCTCTTCGCTTGGTCGATATTGTCATCGTTATAGTTAGATATATCGTACATGGGAAGAGTTGATTTTACCATGTCTCTGATTTGGATCGCATTAGTAGTAAGGCTACCTAATGTTTTTTCACTAACGATCAGTTCAAGATCGCTTTCTTTTATTGTTATTAACTGCTGTGTTTTCATATTGGGTTTAATTAATTATTTTATCTATCATATCGTTAGCAAGGCGTATACGCCTATCCATCTCCGCGAATATTTTTTCATCCGGCAGGATACGGACGATGTGTATCGGATCGGATTGGTATGGATTATAGGCAATGAAATATACCTCTTTCGCCCCTGTACACATCATGTGTGCCATGCACTGGTAGAAGTATTCATATTTTACGCTTAATAGGGATGCGTTGTCATAAATCTCGTTCTTGTAACGCATGAATGTTGCCTGGTTGGGACATTTTATTTCCAGACAGGACTTTATGCCGGTGTTCTCGTCGTAGTAAAACCGTCTGGACTGCTGGCAAAATGTGGAATGGTAGGATGTTTGCACGAACCGACCTCCACAATATGCAGACCGGATATTTCGGCATACAGGTTGCGAGCATCCGCCTCTTGTTCGTTGCCCCATCGTATCGCCTTGCTGGTCACTTCCGTTTGCTTGAGATATTCGGCAAACTGGCTATCGTCATTAACGATAGCCGGATTCATTGCCCTTTCTGATGCTATTTGATATATGTAGCTTTTCCCCGTTTCAGAAAAAGATGTCCGTGCGCCCGCTTTTCATTAGTAAGCCGACATTGCTGCCTGTGATATTCCCATGACGGGCGCGGAACCAAGCTATCGTATGCTGTGCTGCATTATCAATCATAACAGGGTTTTTGTGAGGGTTGTTTACTATCCGTCTCTGCTTTTCAGCCGGGTATGGTTGCTGTTCTTCCATTTTTTTTGGACGGCTGCTTTGCTTGCCAGATCGGCCAGCTTGTTTTTGGGCTTGATTTCTTCATATTCGACATCCTGTATGTCGTCAGCTTCTTCTTTAGTCAAGAATCCCATGCTGATTTCAGGACAGTACATACGTTGCCAGAATGCAGCAGCACGATAAGTAAGCATAAGGCTTGGCATTGTAACCCACTTGCTACCAGTTTTTGTATACCATCCTTCCTTAATTGCCGTTTCAATCGTTATAGTATCGGATTCAAGTGTCTCCCCTGTAGAAAGTTCAGTTGCGTAGGCAATACATTCAATGTTGTCAACATCTGTACCGTCAAACTCTTTTACCACTATGGTATTACGCTTAGCAACATTATCCCAAACCGTTTCGTTATATTTGATCTTTCCGACCTTACCGAGACTTCGTTTTCGGTATCGTAGGGATGAATATTTACCACTCATGTTGATGGTAGCAATAAGGAATTTGCTCGACCATGAGGGTTGCCCTTGACAATGTAAAGGTTTTGCATGACCATCAGCGAATTCACGCCCATACGTGTTGCCATATCAATCGCAATCACACAGTTGCCAACATTGCCTTTATAGGTTTCTGGTACGATTGTGCTTTCCGTGTACATCTTTGCCATGCGTTGCATGACCTCGAACTGTTTCACTATCTGTCCGACCGGGTAAGTGCAAATTCGGCAGCTTGTTTTGCCTGGGTAATCTGCAGTTCTGTTGTTTGAATCTGTTGTTCCATTATTATACTGTTTTAATGTTGTTCGTTTTTGTAAGCCTCATATACGATGCCGATGGCGGAAAGGATCTCCTCCAGCCTTATGCATTTTCTTTGATAGGCACATGCAATAATTATGTTATTCTGTGCTTCCAATGCGTATTCAACGAGCTCTCCGTGGCTCATCGCCTGCAAGTCTTCTTTTGTTTTCATTTGCTATGTTTTAATAGTTGTACGTGTTCATTTCAAACCTCCAATCTTCTAACATTTCGTCGAATTCTGGATCATTGGTTTCTTCTCCGTCGTAGCAAAGATCGCCGTCCGGGTTCTTGATGTAGATCTCCTTCATTTCCGTTCCTCCTTATGTATTGCATATAATAAGGAAAGGCCACATGCAAAGAAGAGAACAAGGAAATAGTTGTAGAACATCCCGACACCACTGCCTATTGCCATAAGCAAGGCCATCACAAAGATGATTTTGTTTTCTGTTTCCATATCGTTGATTTTTAAATTTGTTTCAAAAAGGAAACCGTATCTACCTGTCACAGGCCGATACGGCGATATTACTACTTATTCTTAACCAATAAAAATAACTGAGGCCAATCGCGGACTCGATCCGCGTGTAAACCCAGGTGAGCTTTTTAGGCGAGACACGTTGATATAATTAAAATTTTCACCTTGTTTATTTGGCCGCCCAACCATCTCTAAGGCGGAATAAATATTTCTTTCATATCAATGTTTGTTATGTGGCAATACGGTCTTCTTAACCAACCACCGCAAGGATACCCGGATAGGGATTGCCACGAGTTATATAGTATGGAAATAAAAGAGTCAAAAAAGAATCCGTATCGGCTTGTCACAAGAGGATACGGATAAGTTGGTTTTGCCAACTTCGTTAGCTGTAAACAATAAAAATTAAAGAATTAGTTGAGTAAAAATTTGTCCCCGGCAGCCGATCCGATCGACAGCTTCGCGCCTTTGTACCGGGTTTTCTTAACTTTGTAGTGTCAAATCAAAAAAATTAAGAAAAAATGAGCAAGTTTATTGAACTAAATTCTGGGAAAGACAAATTTATCGTGAATGTTAATTCTATTTCTTATGTCGAAAGAAGCGACTTGTCTGGTTCTGTTGTGCATTTTGCCTATTCAAGATCGGATGCTACTGCTGTTTTGTATGTAGATCAAAGTCTTGATCAGATCAGGGAATTAATCGCTGAATAATTCTTTCTTCCGGAAAACGGGGATTCCTATGATATAAAGGGTTGTTACCTGTTCTGCAATGTGCATTTCCTTTTTTAAAGGTTTCCCCGATTCTTACTTCGCGTAAGCGTTTTGTCTTTACTTCTTTTTTGAATAAGTACTTTCATAATCACGTTTTTTAATTCGTTCCCGGCAGCCGATCCAATCAGCAGCGTAGCGCCTTCATGTCGGGATATATCTTATTCGTAACGACGGTTGACCAACTCCATGACCGAGTAACACCGAAAGGGATCATCTGAAAGATGAACGTTACGCGTCACAACCTCACATCGACAACACCGGTTAAACAACACCGGAAGCGATAACCTCATACAGTTTGTTGCTGATCGATTGAAACGACCCGTCTACCAGCCCAAGCAAAAGCCTATTTACTGGAAGGCAGGATTTAATCCACAATGTTAAAGAACGTCTATATCGGTGCTCCCTGCCGGACTTGAACCGGCGACCTTATCATTATGAGTGATCTGCTCTGACCTGTCTGAGCTAAAGGAGCGGATATCGGAAAACTCCGACGGTTGGTTTATTTTTTCTTTTTTGCTCAATTGCCATCTGATGAATATCTCGTCTACACGGCTTAACTCTTTCAGTTGGGCCGTTGGATATTCTATCTTACCCGGTCTTATTATTGGTTTGATAGCTCCTGATCTTCTCCAGCGGAGTACGTTTGCCTGTCCGTATATTCTTTCCGCTCTCCGCTGTGAGATATATTCCGGATCGTCTTTGTCCTCTTTCATGAATGAAGCGAGACGGGCGGCTATATCCGTCACAAACTTGTCGTAGGTGACCGATTTCTCGAAGAATGTTATTTCTGCGTTCATAGGGTTGTTTGTTTTTTTGTTCCCAGCGGAGGCACTACCCTCTGCTGGGATTGCTTAACTTTTGTGATTGAAAACTTTAAAAATTAAGCAGTATGAATGAAAATGAATTATTTATTTCTTTCTTATCAGGTTCACCTGAAAGTCTAAACTGGTATGATCGTCGTGCGTTCGTGAAATATGCACTTGAAGCGTGTCGCAATCAGCATTCGTTTGGTTCCGATCGGCAGGCAGCGATGCAGAGCAAGGGAATTTCCGAGGAGACAATTGAGTATTATCTTTCTGCTTTTCTTTGGATAGAAGAGACATATCAAGCTCTTCGCACGGAGTTGTAATCTTTTGCATTCCTAAAAATCCTCTGATACTGTTGCAGAGGTCTCTGGCTTCTTTTTCTTGTTCGGAATAGAAGACCTTGCTTCTGCAACCATTTCAGATAAGGATATCCCAGTCGTTGTAAGATGGCTCTCTGTTCTTGTAGATCTTCTCGGATGTGCCATAATGTATCGGACATTAACTCTTCCCTTGTGAATGCAGTTCCCATAACTCACGCCTCCCGTTTTACAATACAATATTCGTCCAACTCTCCAGTAGAGACAGAAAATTTCATGTTTGTGGAAGTGTTCAGCCTTGAAGTTATGACACGGGCCTGGGTTGGTTAGGTCCGGTCGGTAGAATGTCTTTGATTCACCAACCTTGAAATTCTTAAATGTTTCAGTCCAGACAGGGCGCATTACTATTCCGTCAATGACTGTCTTTTTTCTTCGCTTTTGCTTTGTCGCTAACATAATGTATATTATTTTTTGTATATTAAACTTTTTTGTTGCGTTGTGATACTTGTTAGAGTAGTATCACGGTGCAAATATAAACATACCGTTTGTATTTGCAAACAATTTGTTTGTAATTAAATGGTTAAATATACTAAAGCATGTTTACATGGAAGAAAATCAGAGATTTAGAAATGTGATAACTTCTCTTAAGGAAAACAAGAGAGTCAGAAATCAGCAAGATTTTGTTGAAAGAATTGGTTCTGATAAAACGACAATTTCCCAAATTGTCAACAATAAAATCATGATACCAAACAATTTGTTTGCTAAAATAAAGGAGGCGTTTCCTGAAGTATCAATTGAATGGATCAAATCTGGAGATGGCGAATTGTTTAATAGCCCCGTTGTTCAAACCAATCAGAATGGGGATAATATCCATGGACAGTCGGTAACGGTGAATAAGTCCGAAACAGAAAAGCTACTCGAAGCATTGGACAAGTGTCACGAACTGCTCAAAAAGAAGGATGAACAGATAGATAAGTTGTTGAATATGTTAAGTAAATCAAGGTGATTATATAATTATGGATGAAGATAAATATAGAAAAATAAAAGCGATATGCTTGGTGATTGCAACATTGACATTTGTAATAATATCTTATTTTTTGAGCTGCCATTTAAGATATCATGTAACAGATGGTTGCAGTATTATTGATAAAGCCACAGGTAAAATTGAGATGGTTAAGCAATGATAAATATCATGGTACGAATAATTATATATCTAATTTTTATTTTATTCTCTTGTTTATCTGCAAACGCAAATAAAATTCAAGATTGTTTTTATGAATGTTGTTTTGGATCTTCTTATGATGAAATCATGGGAAAATTGGTTTTACAGGATTATGAAGTTGAAAAACATGCATCATATCTTGCTGTAGAGGGCGTCTTTTTTGGAGGTGTGTATTTTGATAAGGTATTGTTTCGTTTCAAGAAGAATGTATTTTATTGCATAGAATTTTACAGTGATGATAATAGTGACACACAGGAACTTCACAGGAAAATTGTAAATAAATATAATTGTTTTAATATAAAAGACATTAGTGCATCTGCTTGTGATGACTTAGGAAGAAGTGTATTCTCGTGTTTTGTTTCTATTGACAGGTATAAATATATGCTATCTTACAAAGATGAGCGATTATATGATTTATGTAATTCAAACGATATATAGAAATTTATATGAACACAAAAATTAAACAGACATTAAAGTTACTTTTAGTAGTAACTTTATTGGTATCCTTGACTGGAGCCGCTCAAGTGGCAAATGTATATATTTGCACTGGTAGATACGCTAAAGTGTACCATTCCAACAAGAACTGCAAAGGACTGGATAATTGTAAAGGGAAGTTAAGTTGGTTTCTTTGGAAACGGCTAAACAACAAGGTAAACGAGCTTGTAAACTGTGCTATAAAAATAGAGAGAATCCCCCATCGTCTCAAGTTTAGATGCTTAGCGATGGGGATTCTGGGTTATGGAATTAAATTCAATCCTTCCCCCAATTTTGTTTTATCCAGTCAAACATATTTTTGGGTTGAGTTGGTCCAAAGCCGGCCCACGTGTCTCTATCTCCATCCAATTCAATAACCATAACTCGATTTTCAGAATAAAGCTTACATATTTTGTCTCTAAGTATTGATGCTGTCATTTGACCAGAACTATCTACCAACAGCCACATATTACTAATCCAATGCCACCACCCCAATTGATTATCTTTTTTATAAATTGTATAAAATGCATCTCCTTTTCTTTGGGGATGTTGTCGCTATAACAAACTACAAATCTTTTTTTCATATTCCATCCTCCTTTGATAGTCGAGAGTTACATTCGTTTGGTTGACGATTATTAGATAATGGTGCAATTCCAGTCACATCATCACCCATAATTCCTTTTTTCAATAGCCAGTTTTTTGAATAGTAAATTTTTCACTTCTTAATGAATCTCTATCATTTATCAAACAATATATGTAAACAAAAAAGAATACAGCAACTCCTAAGCAAAAAATAACAGCCAGCATTATAGTTAACCCAATAGGCGATCCAAATTTTAGTAATGTCAAAATACCTCCAATTATTAGTGCTAAGAACCATGTCAAAGGTTTCAATATTGTGGATTTTGATCCGCTTGCATCTGAACGTGAAAGAAGTTCTCTAATACCTGTTATGGACATAACGATTATTATTTAATGCAGCAAAGATGGTTAAAATCTTTAATATAACAAATCCCTGAATACAAAATTCAATTTACCTGGGATTGATAGAAAGAAGTTCATTCCGATTATAAAAGAAGCAAAAAAATCCATCACCAAGTTTATTAGATGCTTAGCGATGGGGAAATCCAGATTGTAGCCCTGAGTGTAAATAAAGTGTTCGATAATTTGCGAATATTTGCAAAAAAGGTAACTTTGCACAAAGGAACGGAAAGATATGATTATTGAATTTGACAAGGACTATTTGCGTGAACTCTATACAGAAGGTAGAACGAACGACAAAAAGCACCGCTACCAGCCAGAAGTGATAAGAGGTTATCAAAAGGCAGTTTTTTGTGCTTTCTTCCGCAAATACCATTACCGACTTGTTCCGAAACAATGCACTCAATTACGAGGTTTTGAAAGGGGATAAGAAAGGTATTTCATCCGTGCGGATAAATCGGCAATACCGACTTGAATTTACCGTTAGGGATGTTATGAATGAGCAAATAGTAACAGTCTGCCGTTTGCTGGATATTAGTAATCATTACAAATAGTTGTGGATATGGAAACAAAAAAACTTACGCACCGCACGAGCTACAACCGTCCACCCCGATACATCCGGGAGAAATACTGAAAGACGAGTTAGAATCACGTGGAATGTCGCAAAGGAAATTTGCGGCTGTAATTGGTGTTTCTTATTCCGTGCTTAACGAGGTGATAAACGGCAAACGCCCGATAACCACCGAATACGCATTGAAGATTGAGGCGGCAACCGGAATACCTGCTTACATATGGGTGAATATGCAATCCAATTACGATATGCAGACCGCTCGGCGTGATAGTAAGTTGTCCGTGATATTGGATAACATACGCAAAGCTGTTGCTGTTTTGTAACTGGAGCAAATGCGACTTACATATTTGCATAAAATAATAAAGTAAAAAGATATGGGCGCATTAATAGGATTATTCTGCATAATGGCAGTGGTAGGATCTGCCATAGCAATCTGGTTAAATACTAAGTTCGGTAAAAAGTGGCTGGAAAGTCTGTGATATGGATTTCATAATTATGTTTTTCTTGGTAGGAGCGATTATTGCAGCAGGTATAGCCATTTGGCTTAATACTAAGTCTGGAAAAAATGGCTTGCAAGTCTGTAACCTTTGCATAAGGCATTTGTTTACGCAAGTTCTCTTTTGAGACATATTTTAAAGAGGGTATGTCAAAATCTCCTTGTCCCCGCACTTGATGCGGGGCTGCAAAAGGACAGACCTTATCAATCAGACTTTTATAGGGCTGGTTTTAATGCGATCCCGCGTCAAGCGCGGGAACAGGATAGTTTCGACACACCTTCTTTTTTTATTACATAAGAGGTTTAACAATTTCAACCCTTAACCCAAGCGCATTCATTATCCGATAGAATGTACCTACACTTGGATTGATAGAACCGTTCTCAATACGAGAAATATACGATTTAGTAGCGTTTATCCTTTTGGCAAGTTCCGATTGAGTTACTTTTGCTTCCCGTCTTGCCTCTAATAATATTTGCCCTGTATAGAAAGCGTATGCTTCTTCATCGAACTTGGCACGTTCTGGGGAGTACCTGGTACTCCAAATTCTTTTTTCGAGTTCAGCACTAATGTCTGTTATCATGTTGTCTTTTGTATTCATAATATTCCTCCTTTATTTTTAATGCTTTTTCTATTTCTGATTTTGGTGTCTTTTGGGTTTCTTTTGAAAACCGTTAAATAAAACCACAATTTTCCCTCGTCAAAAATAAAAAAGATTCGATAAATGTTACTGTTGTATTCTATACGTAGCTCATATAAACCGTCTCGTATAGACTTTATAAATTTCACAGGTACACGATCATCGGTTTCGAGCAGCGAAAGTACATATTTGACTTTCTGAATTTCTTTTTCTGTTAGAGTGGCAAGAAACTCTTTGTAATAATGACCGTATGCTATTATCTTTCTTCTCATAGTGCAAATATACAAAATGTTTCAATATCATAAAACCGTAATCGGGTCTTATTTGCATTTCTCTTTGTGCATTGATAATATACAATATGGAAAACGATTATTCGAACATGCTTGTTCATATTTTGTACTACTAGTACAGATATTAGACTTTTTTTCGATTTTAGGTGTTGAACAGACATCCAAGGAGATTTAGATTAGTTAGTCTGAATGAAAAAATGAATCCGGAATTAAGTATAAAGACGGACATTTTGAGTCTAAAACGAGACTATTGTTAATATAGTTGTAATACTTATATAATTATTTTGTAATCAACACAGAATTTTACAAAATCTATCTTTGTGTCGCAAATTTCAAAAAAATAAATTAATGGAAAAAAGAGTACGTATCCTTTGCCAAAAAGGGTTACTGTTAAAATCATCTTTTCTGTTTTTATCTATTTCTGCGATGCCTGCTTTAGCAATAGGTGGTAATACACTTAAAATAGATAACACAGATGAAGTTGTGGTTTTACAAAAAGGGAAAACAATCAGAGGGACCGTTGAAGATGCTTTAGGACCGATCACCGGAGCCAATGTCGTAATTAAAGGTAGTACGATCGGGGTGATCACAGATATTGACGGTAGGTTTGTTTTGGAGAATGTTCCGAGCAATGCCATCTTGCAGATTTCTTTCATGGGATATGTCCCTCAAGAGGTAAAAGTCGGTAATTTGACATCTTTTGAAATCCGTTTGATTGAGGATACTCAGATGTTGGACGAGGTGGTTGTCGTTGGTTATGGTACACAAAAAAAAGTAAACTTGACTGGAGCGATCACACAAGTTACATCTAAAGAGATGGAGAATCGTCCAGTGCCAAAAGTGACACAAATGTTGCAAGGAGTGATGCCGAATGTTAACATTACTTTCTCTACTGCACAACCGGGAGCTGGCGGATCAGTTCAAGTTCGTGGCCGAGGTTCGGTGAATGGAGGTGAACCGTTGATCTTGATTGATGGTGTCCCGGGAGATATTAACCGAATTAATCCAAATGATGTAGAATCTGTTTCTGTTTTAAAGGATGCTGCCGCTTCTGCTATTTATGGTGCACGTGGTGCTTTCGGTGTGGTATTGATCACTACTAAAAATGCACAATCTGGTAAGATGAGTGTTACTTACAATGGCTTCTTTGCAACATCAAAACCCACTGTCAGTACGGATTTTATCACCTGTGGATATGAATCGGTAATGCTTAATGACGAAGCATTTCGCAGAACAACCGGTAATACTTATACACGTTATACGGAGGAAGATTATGCCGAGTTGGAAGCTCGCCGTTACGATAAGATTGAAAACCCGGAACGTCCTTGGGTCGTTGTAAAGAATGTGAATGGAAAAGATATCTATAATTATTATGGAAACTGGGACTGGTGGGATTTTCTATATAAAGACAATCAAAGTTCTCAATCACACAATATCAGCCTATCTGGTGGAGATGACAAGTTAAACTTCTTACTTTCTGGGAACTATTATACTCAAGACGGTATTATGAAAGTAAATACGGACAAGTTTACATCTTATACTTTTCATAGTAAGATCAACGCGCAGTTGTTTCCTTTCCTGAAAGTATATAACAATACACAATATTATGATCAAACTTATCGATATACAGGAAAGGAGGGTGGTGCTAATGCTAACTTCCTAAATACGACAGTACATGCACTACCCTGTTATGCTCCGATTAATCCGGATGGAACATATACTTATAATACACTCAAAAACAACTATTCCATTGGTGATGGTATGAATGCAATGTTGTTGGATGGTAAGAACGGTGGATCCAAAGGTGTACATGAATTTAGAACGACTTTCGGAGGAATACTTGATTTAGGTAATTATTTTAAGTTGAATGTCGATTATACATATCAATTTTATATGGCTGACGATTGGTATCGTTCAGCGGTAGTCCAATACTCTATCCAACCAGGAATTTTACAGGATGTGCCTAATTATAACGTTGATCAGTACAAGAAAACCAATTGGTTTGACCCGATGCATGTGTTTAATGCTTATCTGAATTATAATCAGACATTTGGAAAACATTCGGTTGGTGCTACTGCTGGTGTAAATTATGAAACAAAAAAACATAACCGCTTATATGCTTCCCGTAAAAATTTGATTTCCGAATCTTTGAATGATTTAAATTTGGGAACTGGTGATATGGAAGTAGGAGGAGGGCAGTACCAATACGTTTTGTTTGGTGCGTTTGTTCGGGCCAATTATAATTATGACGAGCGTTATTTGGTTGAATTCAATGGTCGTTATGATGGAACATCGCGTTATAAAAAAGGCTATCGATATGGTTTCTTCCCATCTGCTTCTGCTGCCTGGCGTGTGAGTGAAGAGGCTTTCTTTGATGATTGGAAAGATCATATAAATAATTTGAAGGTTCGTTTATCCTATGGAACATTGGGAAATCAGTTGATGGGAAGTTCTTCTACCTCCTCCAATTATTATCCTTATATTTCGATGATGGGAATGAGCCTGTCCAGTTGGTTGATAAACGGACAAAAAACGCAGAATGTCAGCTCTCCGAATCCGATCATTGACAATCTTACTTGGGAAAAGGCGACAACGACTAACATAGGCTTAGATCTTTCTTTTTTTGAAGGATGTTTGAATTTTTCGGGTGATTATTATATTCGTAACACGACAGATATGTTGATCCCGGGCGAAACACTTCCGGGTGTATTTGGAGCTACATCACCCAAACAAAACGCGGGTGATATGCGGACGAAAGGATATGAATTCAGCCTTTCTTGGAACGATCAGTTCGAAGTAGCCGGCAAACCATTCAAGTATGGTATCTCATTTGGTTTGGGAGATGCAACTTCTGAAATCACAAAGTTTGCAACTGAAAGTACCATGTCTAACCCCAATTATGATCCTCGAAATGCGAAGATCACAGATAACTATGTCGGTAAAAAAGTTTGGTGAAATTTGGGGTATCGTATTGATGGCTTCTTTAAGTCAGACGAAGAAGCTGCAAACTGGAAGATTGATCAGACACAAGTTAACTCTCAAATCAAGAAATCGCCAGGAGAATGGGGACATCTTCGTGCAGGAGACCTAAAATTTGTTGATCTTAATAATGACGGTAAAATCACTCCGGGTTTGGGCACGTTGAAAGACCCCGGAGATATGGAAGTGATCGGAAACTCTGAGCCGCGTTATAATTATAACTTCAACCTAAATGCCAGCTGGAACGGTATTGATGTGTCTGCTTTATTCCAAGGGATCGGACGCCGTGACTGGTATCCGGCAAGTAATGCAGACAAATTCTGGGGACCGTTCTCTCGTCCTTATTTCTCGTTTGTCCCGGAAGATTTTGTGAGTAAGTTGTGGAGCGAAGACAATCCGGACTCTTATTTTCCGGTTTTGCGAGGTTATACGGCGCTGAACGGGGGCGGGTGCTTAAATTCTCTAACGATAAGTATATACAGAATATCGGTTACTTGCGTTTGAAAAACTTAGTTATTGGTTATACTTTGCCGAAAGAATGGATACAAAAGGCTTATATCCAAAATCTTCGCGTGTATGTCAGCGGTGAAAACCTAATTACTTGGACTCCGTTCGAAACAGATTACATCGATCCGGAACAGCCGATAGCTGACAGTAACGGGCGTAGTTATCCTCTTTCAAAAACATTCTCTGTAGGATTAGATATCACATTTTAAAAAAATTCTAACACTTGATACAATGAACAAATTATGTAAATATTCCATGATCGTATTAGCCGCTTTTGCAATGGTCGGATGTACGGGTATGGAACAATATCCATTGGATGCTATTTCGCCTGAAACATTCTTTAATACAGGCAATGATTTGCAACTTTATACGAATTCATTCTATAATATGCTTCCGAGTGCTGGAGGTGTTTATAATGAAGCGATAGACAATGTTGTCAAGCAAGATTTAGCGGATGAACTACAAGGTGGATCACGCCGCCTTGTTCCGGCAAGTGGTGGCGGATGGTCTTGGGGTAACTTACGTAACATCAATTTTTATCTTCAAAACTCTTCGAAGTGTAAAGATGAAAACGCTCGTACCCGTTATGATGCAGTGGCTCGTTTTTTCCGTGCTTACTTCTATTTCGATATGGTGAAACGGTTTGGAGATGTCCCTTGGTATTCAGAAGTTATTTCGGATAAGGATTGGGATAAACTACAAGCGCCACGTACACCTCGCACAGTAGTTCTAGATTCTGTGATGGCAGATATCAACTATGCAATCGATCATTTGCCAGAAGTAAAGACTGTCAATGAAATCAGCCGCTGGACGGCATTGGCTTTGAAATCCCGTATTTGTCTGTTTGAAGGAACATTCCGAAAGTATCATACTGAGTTTAAATTACCGGAATATGAGGCGTTTCTTGATAATGCAATAGCTGCTTCAAAGGAACTTATCGAAAGAAGTGGTTATAAATTATATAATACTGGACATCCGGAATCGGACTATTTAAATTTATTTGCTTCTCTTAATGCTAACGAAGATGAGATAATCCTTGCACGTGCCTTTAGTGATGAACTGCAAGTGTATCACAATCTGAACTATTATACCATGACAGCTTCCTATGGAAGACCTGGCCTGGAAAACGATTAGTCAATAGTTATCTGATGCGTGATGGAAGCCGCTTTACTGACATAGCAGGATATGACAAGATGGAGTTCTACGATGAAATGCAAAATCGTGATTATCGCCTTTCACAAACCGTTCGTACACCTGGCTACATGCGTATTGGAGGAATAACCACACTAGTTCCAGAGTTTGGTTCAACTGTAACTGGTTACCAAATGATCAAATTTGTGGCAAGTGCTGATTATGATACATATAATAAGTCTGTGACTGATATGCCTATCTTCCGTTATGCTGAAGTTCTACTTAATTATGCCGAAGCAAAAAGCTGAACGGGGAACATTAACACAGGCAGATTTAGATTTAAGTATTTTTCCTATTCGTGAACGTGCCGGCATGCCTGCTTTAGATATGGCAGCAGCAAATGCTGATCCGGATCCTTATCAGGCAAATCTCTATAAACAGGTAAATGGTGAAAACAAAGGAGTTATTCTTGAGATCCGCCGTGAACGGCGGATTGAATTAGTCATGGAAAGTTTCCGGTGGGATGATGTGATCCGTTGGAAAGAGGGACAGACTTTGGTTGAACAGTTCAAGGGAATGTATTTCCCCGGACCTGGAGTCTATGATTTAGATAGAGATGGGAAGATTGATGTTTGCCTTTATGACGGCAAGAAACCAGATTCGGGTAAGGATATCCAGTATCTGAAAATTGGTAGCGACGTGATGTTGGAAAACGGATCAAGTGGAAATATCGTGGTCAATCCACATTTAAGTAAAGAGTGGGATGAAAATCGTGATTATCTATATCCGATCCCTTCCAACGAGCGAAGTCTAAATCCTTATTTGACCCAGAATCCGGGATGGAATGACGGATTGGATTTTTAGCCGAAACAAAGTCTTTTTACCTATAAAGCCTGTGCCTTGACCGGTTATATATACTGGTTAAGGCACTACTTGTCAAGGGAAATATAGGTTATTTGCAAAGATAACAAAGTTGTTAGCTTTAATCATTGACGCCAATTATGAATCAATGAGAAAATGGGGAAAAATTCTTACATAAGTATTTCAGAGGCTTTAACTCCACAAAAATTTGTCTTTCTTTTTTGATTTTGCAAACTTCCTCTTTGAGGGGCTGAAAGAGTGTGTATAACTGCGAGCAAGAGAGAAGACAAGACAAGGGAATATGGAATAAAGTAGAGGAAGTAGATTGAAATGTTCGTCGATATGGAAACAATACGTTATTTTTGTGGTCGTAAAGCAGAAAAGTCGCTTTATGGTAAGTCTGCGAAGTAAAAATAGTAACAAAAGAAAGATACAAGAGTGTTCTCTTTTTATAGCTTATGTTTTTACTATGTTTTGCTGTATTTTGTATATCTCTGAATATCAATTATAAGTTTCAGCGGCGCAGGCTGCTATAGAAGACTGATCCGGTTATGAATGTTCGATTTCATAATAGTGAAATTGGAGTTCCATGACTATGAAAATAAAGTTCCATGCCTGTGAAACAAAAAGTTTCATGGGTATGGAATTTTATTTTATCGTAGTATCCGATGATTTTCGAGAATAATTTATGAAAAAAAGTACCGAAGAAATCACAAAATAATGTACATTTGTTTTTGATGATGAACGAATAAACAATATCTACGTATGGAGCGATATTTAATAATTAAGACGAGAGATGAATTATTGCGTATCAAAATAGGACAGATCCTCTATTTTGAAGCCGATAGAAATTACACTAAACTACTTTTATCTAACGGAATTCAATTCACATTTGCAATCAACATAGGAAAAATTGAAGAAATATTGGAGAAACAGGTCGCAGGTTGTAACACAATCCTGATGCGTGTAGGTAAAAGCCATATCATTAATAAAAATCACATCTTGCAGATAAATTTACCCAAGCAGAAGCTATTATTGCTAACGCAGGATGGAAAACCGAGGGAGTTGGTGATATCCAAGGATCCCTTGAAGGTATTGAAAGATACGCTCGAAAAGGAAATGGGAAAACCTGAAGAACCAAAAGTTGTTACAGAATGATCATCAGAATTGGAAAAGCTAGCGATAATGATTTTGTAGTAAACGACCCTCATGTAAGCCGGTATCATGCAAAGCTGATCCGTGAAGAGGGGGGATGTTGGCTACTTGAAGATTTGGGATCGACAAACGGAACATTTGTCAATGGTGCCCAGATCGTTAAGAAGCATGTTACTCCCAGCGATACGATCAAGCTGGGAGATAATTATGTGTTAAACATTTCCGAAGCCTTGAAGTCCAACAACGATTACAGCGAAGAGTTTGCTGCGCTGAAGCAAGTTTACGATAATTACATTCAAGCAAAGGTTAAGATACAATCTTCTAATCAATTTAAGACCAGATTATTCCAGTCTCTTCCATTTGCTCTTCCCGGTGTAGTGGGGGTTGTGATCGGTTTCCTAGGGAAAGGAAGCCCGGAACTGTTCGGATTGAGTCTGTTTATTACGATCTGTGCACCGACCGTCGGTATCTACCTGGGTGCGAAACAGTCGGCCAAGATCCCACAGTTGCTGCAAGATCTGACCAATCAATTCAAAATCGATTATGTTTGCCCCAAATGCGGAACGTTTTTGGGTGAAATACCCTGGGAATCATTGCGCAATAGAAAACAATGCCCGATGCCTTCTTGTAAAGCTAAATGGGTGAGCGAATAAGAATCTGTTTCATATACTAAAAGTAATACTTTCGTACAGTAAACCCAAACATTTGATTATAAGGAACTATTTTGTGCTTGGATGTCAGCTCGTTTCCCTACTTTTGTTTCCAGAAAATTTAATTATAACATTTTATGCAAGAAGAGGATTACACATTCGTGACTTTAGACAGCGACGATGCTATACTGACCGACGCTGTTATTGTGGATGTGGACGGGGAAAACGACTTGTCGGATGTTGTAATGATTGACGAAAGTATTGATGTTTCTGATTTTATTACATTATCCGATGACACTATTATGTTGTCCGACGCAGATATGCTGGATACATATTCAACCGATATTGACGGATCTGATATATCGTTCATTTTATGATTTCCGTTAAATGTCCACATTGCCATGTTGGGTTAAAAGGTAGACGAGGGGAAAATTCCCCTCGATATCACCTCTTTCAAATGCCCGAAGTGCAGACAACCGATTCCAGTCTCTTTGCTATCTATGGAGAAAGGAAGTGTCGCATCTGAATCGGAAACGGTTCTGATACAGCCTCTTCGTATGACGACCGGACATCTCTCTGTAATTGCAAATGCTGATACGCCGGAGCAAACTTTCCCTCTTCAGGAAGGTGTCTATATCATCGGACGAAAATCCAAGGCATCTACTGCTACGATCGGTATTGTGACGGCTGATAAATCAATGAGCCGAGAACATATCCGGATCGAGGTAAAAAAGATGCCAAAGGAGGCTATAAACATTATCTTTCTGACAATAATAGTAAAAATCATACGTTATATAATAGCAATTACTTAGAGAATGGAGAGATTGTCGTACTCAATAATAATGATGAAATTATTATTGGTCGCACAGTTCTCCGATTTAATGAATAAAAATAGTCTATGCTATGAATATAACGATCGGCAACCCCTGGGCAGTCAGTGAAAAAGGAGGCAGATTGAATAATGAAGATTCTATCTTTCCTTTGCCGGAAACGGCAAATTCAATCAAAACTTATTTTTGGTATGTGATGGTGTCGGGGGGCTGAAAAGGGGAGATTGCAAGTTCATTGGCTTGCGAGTCTTTCCAGACTTTTTTCTCAACTTTTCGTGAAGGTGAGCCGAACGCGGATTTTATAAATAAAGCGATTCGTTATACCGAAGCACGTTTTGATGACTATGTAGCAATTCATCCGGAAGCCAAAGGAATGGCAACCACCTTGACCATGACCTTTGTAGGTACGACCGGCATAACCTTGGCGCATGTGGGGGACAGTCGGATTTACCATTTCCGGAAAGGAGAAATCTTGTTCCAGACTGAAGATCATTCATTGGTCAATTCGTTAGTGAAATTAGGAAAAATCACCCATGAAGAGGTTACACATCACCCACAGCGGAATGTGATCATACGGGCTATCCAAGGGACGGACCGTCCGACAGAGGCTGATGTCGTACTTTTGGATGATATCAAGGCTGGTGATTTTTTGTTCATGTGTTCGGATGGTGTACTCGAACGTCTTAACAATGATGAGCTTTCGGATATATTCAAGCATTTAGGTGGTCCGGAAGAGATTAAAACGCAATCATGTCCGCTTGTAGCGGAAAACACACGATAACTTTTCTTTTTATATCATACCTATACAAAATGTGTTAGATTCCGTAGGAATTAAACAAAATATTCTCTCTTTTCTTTATTCTTTTATATAAATAACGTAATTTTGGCAGACTAATAGAATTGCGCATAGTATAGTTATGAATTTGCCAAACGGACATGTTCTTCAGAATGGAAAATATCGGATCACTCATGTAATCGGTCAGGGCGGCTTTGGTATAACATACAAAGGCGTCTGGTATACGGAGGTGAAGGGATCGTTAGGAACCGTACAGACAGAGGTGCCTATTTGCATAAAAAGAATACTTCTTTAAAGACTATTGTTACAGGGAAGCAGAATCATTTGCTGTCAAGGTGCATTCCGAGACAGGAAGGGTTCTTTTCGATAAATTCAAAGAGAAACTTATCAAAGGAAGCCAAAATTCTTTCTGAAGTTCACCATCCTCATATAGTGAATGTGCTGGAAGTTTTCGAAGAAAACGGCACGGCTTATATTGCCATGGAATATATTCCCGGTTGTTCACTCAAATATATGATGGACAGGGAAGGCATATTGCCGGAACCGAAAGTCCTCAGATATGTTCGCCAGATAGGAGAAGCACTCCAGTTTGTACATGAAAAGAACATTCTTCACTTGGATATCAAACCCAGCAATATCCTGATTGACTCGTCAGGGAAAGCACGTCTGATTGATTTCGGTGTGAGCAAGCGATATGACATCGAGCAACAGGAAACAAGTACGACCATGCTTACCTTATCAAAAGGATTTGCCTCGATCGAACAATACGATAACGAAGGAACACAAAGTTTTTCACCCTGTCCGGATATCTATTCGCTCGGTGCTACCATGTATAACCTTTTGACAGGGAAGATTCCGACCGAATCTATTTTGCGGGCAACACGTCCTTTGCAGAATCCGTCGGAACTGAACAGGAATATATCTCCTAAGACAGAAGCCGCTATAATCAAGGCAATGCAAATCATTCCGGCCGATCGTTTCCAAACGGTGGATGAAATGATGGCTGCATTAGATTTTTCCTGCGGAAGAAGAAATACCTGCAAATGAGTTGCAAAATACAGACGGGCAGGAGGCGGATGGTGAGACAACGGTCATACATCCGAATGAGCAATCGCCTCTGAATGAGGAGGACGAAGATCGTACGATTATAAATAGCGAAGAAATTATTTCTCAGCCCTCTAAGAAAAAAAAAAAGGGATGCTGATATCCGTGCTTATTGCTATATTTGCCAGTGCAGGATCTGTTGTCGCTTTTCTGGTGCTGGGGAACAAAACCTCTACGAAACCGGATGTAACGGAGTTGATTAGCCCGGTCGAAGAGGAAAAAAAGATTCAATAGGCATCTTTCAAGACACAACTGTTTCGGAGGTGAAAGAAGCATCTATGCTTAGCGAGAAGGATAAGAAAACAGAGGCAGCAATGGCCCGACAGCCGGAAAAGGTGACGCCCGTTGTTGTTGATGAACCCCGGAAGCAACCGGATACAAAGCAGGTTCCGGCTGAAGGAAATAAAATAACAATACAGCCAGTACAGCCTACTGCTGAAGAAATTGAGGCGAAATATGTCGCTTTAATAGCTTCTGGCAAGGAGAAGATGGGAAAAGCGGACTTTACGAACGCAAAGAAAGATTTCACGAAAGCGAAAGAAACCAAGTTGACGGAAGAGGTCGTACGTCTTTTGATTTCTTGTGATGAAAAGGAAGCAGCCAAACTTTTGGCCGACAGGAAAGCTCAATATGAGATGAAGAAAACTTTCGGGAACTTTACAATTGTACGAAAGAAATCGACCATGTTATATGGGGCGATCGATTCGGATGCGAACGAGCGTATACCATGTAAATATCGTAATGTCGGGATTGCCGAAAATGGCCGTGCTTTCGAACGTAAAGATGGTTTGTTCGATATCTATAATGCTGATGGCGTGTTGGTAAATGAAGGATCAACGTATTATTAACGTGTTTATGAAAAGACTTTGGATTTTAACTCTTTTTGTTGCGTTGCCGATGTGTTTGCTGGCTCAACAAAAAACAGAATATAACAGAAAAGGTGACGAGGCGATGAAACGCTTGGACTATAGCGATGCAAGGATGTGGTATGAAGAAGGTGTCGTGCAATGTGATCCTTACAGTATCGAGCAGCTCACATCGATTTGGTTAGCCAACCAGAGAATGCGTCCATCAATGCACAGTCTGATGAACAAGTGTCGGGCTTGTCTGGAACTGATGGCCAATAATGAGGATACAACAGCCATTTCGCAGCTGATAATCTATTATACCGAGGGGATAGGAACTTCCAAAAACGAAACTTTGGCCCAATCCTGGCAAGATCGTCTGGAAACACTTCGCAAACCGGTAGAGCCCGTTTTCTATCCTTCTGCCAACCCAATAAAGCCAGATACCCCCCAAAGAACCGATGAAGTTCTTTATTGGTTATGCCTACTCCATAGAAGCACCTTATGGCTTGACAGTGGGAGGGGTGAAATCTCGTTTGGGTTGGTTCCTGCGTTTTAAGACCAATCTAGGTTTTAAGGAGTACGACGGGGAATGCCGGGGAACAGATGAGTTTGTCGGTCCTACTCCCGATAATCCGTTTTATTTCACGAATAAGAAAAAGGTGAATAACTATGCCGGTACAGCTGGTTTGGTTGTAAAATGTACATCCTGGTTATATACGTCCGTAGGTTTAGGATATGGCAGTCGGGAATTATTATGCGAATATATCACAATCGATAATTCGGATTATAGAATAGAAAAATCCTATTGGGTGAAGAATTTGGATTATTCTTATAGCGGGTTAGCTGCCGATCTGGATGTAATGGTTAAGTTCGGTCCTGTGTTTGTAAGTGCAGGGTGCAATACGTTGAATTTTAAATATGTTGATTTGAATGCCGGTGTCGGTCTGTTTTTCTAATAAGAATTATTTATGAAACACATATACTCAATCTTTTTATCAGCTGTTTCACTTTTATGGATGCTTTCCGGATGTGTGGAAGATCCGGATATGGATACGCGTTTGCAGAAAGCAAAGGCTCCGGAGGTTTCGAGACTTCAATGGAAGGAGAAGCATATGCTTCTTCGATCACTTTAAAGGCTCAAATAATGAAAGAGAACGGTTTGCCAGTAAAAGAATGTGGGGTTTGTTGGAGTACCCAAACAGGAACGGAGCCGCTTGAGAACATGCGTAACAAGCGATATACAAAAGCTGATAAAATAGAAAACCACAATTTTACAGCTACCATATCCAATTTGGAAGATAGTACAAAATATTATGTATATGCTTATGCTATTAATGATATAGATACTGCATTTTCAAAAAAACAGAAGGAGCGTATACGACAATAAATGGTATTGGAGAAGTTGCGACTTTGGATGTGGATAGTGCCACAGTAAAAGCAACTTCCACTTGGGTAAAAGGGAAAGTTAAGAATCGGGGAGTCGGCATTGAGAAATTAGGTTTCTACTATAAGAAAAAGAAACAAACCGGAGATATCGAACCTTCGGATCAAGATTCCGTTATCACATACGAAGGGAGTGACTTGGCAACTGTCGATACTTTCTCCTGCCAGATTACGAATCTGGAGCCGGAAACTTGGTATTATGTCCGTGCTTTTGCCAAAAATCAGTTTGGCGAGTTTGCTTTTAATGTGGACTCTTTTAGGACTACAGATGGCAAACCTTTTGTCGGTAAGTTGAGTCTGATAAAAGACAGTACGACTTTCACCACAGCCGATCTGTCTGCTTTCTTGATCAACGAGGAGATGCACCTGTCAGTGCCTATGGTTTCTGCTGGAGTGTAGAAGAAGAGCCAACGATAGAAGCCGATACAATCACTTGTACGAATCTTGCGGATAATGGCAAATTTACAGGAAGGATCCGGGGCTTGGAATCGGCCAAAAAATATTATGCAAGGGCCTATGCCATAAATGACTTCGGTACGGTATATAGTGAAGAAGAAATTACGATTTCGACAAAAAGCGAGAAGCCGAATATTATAACATTCCCCATCACCCTTGATTCGATCAAAAGTGATGGAACAGTTCACATTGGCGGGGAGTTGCAGAATGGCGGAAACAGTGCTGCTACAGAGTGGGGAATTTGTTGGTCTTCAAGCAATAAGGAGCCGAGTATCAAGGATAATCATGTTGCTGTAGAAGACTCGATTTTCACATATGCTTTATCGGCATTGAAAGGGGCTACAAATTATTATGTAAGAGCTTACGCTGTAAATGAACATAGCCTTGTCGGGTATGGCCAGACACAAACATTCAAGACACCTGACATCTTTACGGAAAAGAGCATATACATAGGTGAAGACCGTCAATATTCGGCAAGCTTTGTGCTAAACGGACAAGCCTATATCGTTGGTGGGGATTTAGGAGATAAACGCAGTAACGAACTTTTTAGTTATAATGTGGAAACAAATGAATGGAAATCCCAACAAGGATGCAGTGTCGCCTATTCGCACATGGCTGCTACCGTCTACAATAATAGAGCCTATGTCATTGGAGGACTTGACAAACAAGTGGGAATAGAATGTCAAGTGTATACATCTGAAAATAATAGTTGGTTATTCGAATTCCCTTCGTTGCCGAAGGGACGATTTAACTCTGTCTGTTTTGTGTATCGTGATTCCTTGTACGTTTTTGGTGGTACTGACAATAGTAGCAATATGAATGAAATAGTACGTTATGATCTTTCAACTCAAAATAGTGGAGAATGGACTACAATTGCCAAAGTGAACGAAGCAAACCAAAGAGGAGGCGTCGCATTTGTTGTAGAAGATAAAGTATATGCAGGTTTAGGAGAAAAGAGTAATGGTATTCGTAACGGCTTCTACGTCTCTTCGGATAGCTTGACAAAATGGGAGCTGATTCCCTCTATACCTGCACAGCTCGGTGTTATTTCTTCTGGTGTTTATGATGAACAGAAAAAGAGCTTCTTTATGATTGACAACGACGGAAAAATTTGGGAATACAATTTGACTACAGAGCAATGGACTTCACGCTCGTTATGGATTCGTATGAAAAATTATCACATGTTCATGCTGGATGGATCGATCTATATTTTAGGGCAAGATATCTATCAAAAGAATAAATTCACTGTATACAATCCAATATGGGATAATTGAATATGAACAGAGCAACTATCTTAGAAGAAATCCGGAGAAATGTTGATTTGCTGTCAGTGACAGATCAGCCGGAATACCAATACATTCCGCTACACCAGAAACCTTCACCATCGGTGACGGCACTCAGGGAGATCATGACCTTGCTCCGCAAGGTTATTTTTCCCGGTTTCTTCGGAACGGAACAGGAGGCACAGACGGATTCCATACAATATTATACGGGTGTATATCTGGAGCAGGCCTACGACCTGTTGCAGGAACAAATCTATAATGGCTTGTGCTTTGAAGTCGAACGTTGTTGTGATTCCAAAGATCGTGCTTCTGAAATAGCCATTGCTTTTATCAATAAGGTTCCACATATCAAGTATCTTCTATCGACAGACGTGAAAGCTATCTTGGATGGTGATCCGGCAGCCAAAAGCCCCAGTGAGATTATTTTCTGTTATCCGGCAATTCATGCCATTCTTTATCAGCGCGTAGCACATGAGTTACTGAAGCTCGGTGTGCCTGTGATTCCACGTATTATAACGGAAATGGCCCATTCGGATACAGGAATAGACATTCATCCGGGAGCGCAAATCGGAGAATATTTCAGTATCGATCATGGTACGGGGGTTGTGATCGGGCAGACGGCTATAATCGGTAATCATGTCCGCCTTTATCAAGGTGTGACATTGGGTGCAAAAAGCTTTACCTTGGACGAAGAAGGATTGCCTCTGGACGTACCGCGCCATCCGATTATCGAAGATTATGTTACAATCTATTCCAATGCCTCCATTTTAGGGAGGATCACTATTGGTCACGGCTCCGTGATTGGTGGTAACATCTGGCTTACCCATAGCGTTCCACCTAATTCCAAAGTATTGCAGACTCGTGCTGTCGAAGATAAATAGCAGAGGGCGACATATTGTTTTCACTTTCATTTCAAAACCCATAGCTTTAGGCTCCATAACCCATAGCATTAGATACCCTAAAGCTATGCTTTATTAATCTAACGATTTTTTGCACAATAGCCTTGGGATTAAAGAGAAAAGGTAGGCTTTATTCCGGAAAAAAATATGTATGTTTGCAGATATACCTTGTTTGAGCGAATTATACCTTAAAATAGTGTAGACCATGAATAAAGTGAAAACATTGGATGATCTTCGGAAGATGCGTGAAACCTTGCGCTCGACCTTGGATATTAGAGAAAAAAGTAATCATCCTGAACAAATGGTACAGATCCGGATATCTATGGCAACTTGCGGGATCGCTGCCGGAGCCAAAGAGATCATGAATTATTTCATTGAAGCACTGGATCGTGAAAAAGTAGATGCATTGGTGACACAAACCGGATGCATGGGGTATTGCTATGCCGAACCGACTGTCGAGGTTACCCTGCCAGGTAAAGAACCTCTTGTTTTCGGACATGTGAAGAAAGCGAAAGTGGATGAAATCATTGATCGGTATATCCGAAATGGGGAACTGCTGGACGATATTATCCCGGTCACTTACACGGTTGTTAAACCGGAATAACAAAACTTCCTTAAACACTTAATACTTACATAATGGCACAGTACAATAGTTATATACTGGTGTGTGGCGGTACCGGCTGTCGTGCATCACAGAGTGAACTTATACTTCAAAATCTGAAAGAGGCCGTCGAACGACATAAGTTGCAGGATATTGTCCAAGTGATCCGTACCGGTTGCTTCGGTTTTTTGTGAAAAAGGGCCGATAGTTAAAATGGTTCCGGACAATACGTTCTATGTTCAGGTAAAACCGACGGATGCCGAAGACATTGTCCGGGGAGCATTTAGTGAAGGGACGTAAGGTAGAACGGCTTCTATATGTCAATCCCGAAACTAACGAGCAAGTACCGGATTCCAAGCATATCAATTTTTACAAGAAGCAACTCCGCATTGCTCTCAGGAATTGTGGTTTTATCAATCCCGAAAATATAGACGAATATATCGCCCGAGATGGTTATGTAGCTTTAGGTAGAGCCTTGACCGAGATGACGCCCGAATCGGTGATCAAAGAGATCATGGACAGTGGTTTGCGTGGCAGGGGAGGAGGCGGTTTCCCGACTGGCTTGAAATGGCAGATAACCCGTAAAGTGAAAGCTCCCCAGAAATATGTCGTCTGTAATGCGGATGAAGGCGATCCGGGAGCATTCATGGATCGTTCCATCCTGGAAGGTGACCCGCATTCCATCGTTGAAGCGATGGCGATCAACGGATATTGTACGGGAGCCACGAAAGGGCTGGTTTATATCCGGGCCGAATATCCATTGGCCGTAGAGAGGTTGAAGATTGCAATCCGGCAAGCCAAAGAATATGGTCTACTGGGTGAAAACATCTTCGGGACGGATTTCTCTTTCGATATCGAGATACGCTATGGGGCAGGAGCATTCGTTTGTGGTGAAGAAACGGCGTTGATTCATAGTATGGAAGGGCTTCGCGGAGAAGCGACTGTTAAACCGCCTTTCCCAAGCGAACAGGGTTACAAAGGTTGCCCGACCAATGTGAATAATGTGGAAACATATGCCAACGTGCCGGTTATCCTGTTGAAGGGAGCTGAATGGTTCAGTAGTATAGGTACGGAGAAAAGTAAGGGGACGAAAGTCTTTGCCCTTGCGGGAAAAGTAAACAACGTCGGGCTGATAGAGGTTCCGATGGGGACGACGTTACGCGAAGTGATCTTCGGTATAGGAGGAGGCATCAAAGATGGAAAGAAATTTAAGGCTGTGCAGACAGGTGGTCCTTCAGGTGGCTGCCTGACTGAGAAGCATCTGGATTTGCCGATCGACTATGACAATCTTTTGGCTGCCGGTTCGATGATGGGGTCGGGGGGGATGATTGTGATGGACGAAGACGATTGTATGGTCGCTATGGCCAAATTCTATCTGGATTTCACGGTCGAGGAGTCATGTGGCAAATGTGCTCCTTGCCGGATTGGCAACAAACGGTTGCACGAGATGCTGCAAAAGATTACGTCCGGCAACGGAACGATCGAGGATCTGGAACGGCTTCGTAACTTGGCTGGTGTGATCAAAGACACTGCCTTGTGCGGTTTGGGACAGACATCGCCCAATCCAGTTTTGTCTACGATGGATAACTTCTATGATGAATATCTGGCCCACGTGAAGGAAAAACGTTGTCCGTCTCATCAATGTCGCGAACTGACGCAATATTTTATCAATCCAGAGAAATGCAAGGGATGTACGCTTTGTGCCCGGATGTGTCCGGTGAATGCGATCACGGGAGACAAGAAAGTTCCGCATGTGATTGATCCGCAGACTTGTATCCGGTGCGGTTCATGTATAGAGAGATGTAAGTTCGGTGCTATTTATGTGCACTAAAGTAGTGAAGAATGGACAATGACAATTAAATGTATGGAAACAGTAAAGCTTATTATAGATAGAAAACCAGTGGAAGTCCCCAAAGGAACCACGATCCTGGATGCTGCAAAAGGAATGGGTATCCGCATTCCGACTCTTTGCTATATGAAGTTGGAAGATTTGCACTATGAAAATAATCCGGGTGCTTGCCGTATCTGCGTAGTTGAAATAGAAGGTCGCCGTAATTTGGCTCCTTCCTGTAAAACGGAGTGTATGGAAGGGATGGTTGTGCAAACACACAGCCCACGCGTGATGAATGCCCGGAAACCGTAATGGAACTGATCCTGTCCAACCATCCGGCAGAATGTCTGACTTGCAGTAGCAATGGACATTGTGAACTACAAGCAATTGCTCACGACCTGGGGATACGTGAGATTCGCTATAAAGGCGAGATGTCTACATTCCAGATAGACCGTTCACCGTCTATCGTGCGCAACATGAACAAGTGCATCATGTGCCGCCGTTGCGAGACCATGTGTAATAATATCCAGACCGTTGGGGCTTTGACTGCTGTCAATCGAGGCTTTAATGCAGCCGTCTCTACGGCTTTCGAACGGGATATTGCCGGTAGTACGTGTTCCTATTGCGGCCAATGCGTATCGGTCTGCCCGGTAAACGCGTTGAGCGGACGGAATACACAACAGCCGGTGTTGGATGCGCTGGCCGATCCGGACAAAATCGTGATAGCCCAGACAGCTCCGGCTGTCCGTACGGCTTTGGGACGCGATTTCGGATATGAACCGGGGACATTGGTAACGGGTAAAATGGTTTCCGCCCCTCCGCAGGTTGGGCTTCGATTATGTTTTCGATACGGATTTTGCCGCCGACCTGACTATTATGGAAGAAGGGACAGAACTGTTGCAGCGGATCGGGAAATACTTGAAAGGCGATCAGGAAGTAAAAATGCCGTTGATGACGAGTTGCTGTCCGGGGTGGGTCAGTTTCGTCGAACAGCATTTCCCGGAATTATTAGACAACCTGTCGACAGCTAAGAGCCCACAGCAGATGTTCGGTGCAATTGCCAAAAGTTATTTTGCCGAAAAATTGGGAGTAGACCGAAAGCGGATCGTTGTCGTGTCGATCATGCCCTGCCTGGCAAAGAAATATGAAGCCAGTCGTCCGGAATTTGCGGTCGATGGCAATCCGGATGTCGATATTTCGATCTATACGCGCGAATTGGCCCGCCTGATCCGCTATGCAAACATAAACTTCGCGGAACTGCCAGATAGCGATTTCGATCGTCCGTTAGGCGAATCGACAGGAGCCGGAGTTATCTTCGGAACAACCGGTGGCGTGATAGAAGCTGCTTGCCGTACGGCGTACGAGCTATATACGAAAAAAACTCTTCCTAAAATTGATTTTGAAGAACTCCGCGGGCTGGAAGGCATTCGCAGTGCAACAATAGACTTCGATGGGACACCGATAAAAATAGGAATTGCACATGGTTTGGGCAATGCCCGTAGATTGGTTGAAGAAGTCAAAAACGGCATGTCGCCCTATCATGCCATCGAAGTTATGGCATGTCCGGGCGGTTGTATCGGTGGTGGCGGCCAACCGTTCCACAGGGGCAGGATGGAGGTGCTGCGCAAACGTGCGGCGGCTCTCTATCAGGAGGATCGCAGCAAGACGCTTCGCAAGAGCCATGAGAATCCTTATATTCAAGCTCTTTATGCTGACTATCTGGGAGAACCGTGCGGACCGCGTGCCCACAAGCTGTTGCATACGCACTACTTCGACCGCAAGGAAGCCATTAACATGTTTACGCAAGAAAATCAGGAGGGATAAACGATGGATAAGATGAAGATACATTTGATTCAGATGAAGATCGATGAATTGTTGGCTGTCTGTGATGAACATAATAACGATCCGGGAGAGCTGATCAACATATTGCATGCCGCCCAAGGCATATTCGGTTATCTGCCTCGCGAAATGCAAGAGATCATCGCCGGCCGGTTGCATATTCCGGTTTCCAAAGTATATGGAGTTGTGACGTTCTATTCGTTCTTTACCATGACTCCGAAGGGGAAATATCCTATTTCCGTCTGTCTGGGAACGGCCTGTTATGTACGTGGAGCCGAGAAAGTCTTGGAAGAGTTCCAGCGCCAGTTGGAGATCAAAGTTGGAGAGACTACATCCGACGGCCTGTTTTCATTGGACTGTCTACGTTGTGTGGGGGCTTGCGGACTGGCTCCGGTCGTCACGATTGCCGGAAAAGTTTATGGACGTCTGACACCAGAGAAAGTGCGGGATATCCTTTCCGAATACTACCTGTTGGAGCAAGTATAAGCGACTCGTCTGTTGTGCCAATGCTGTGACACAACAGACGAGTCGCATTGGCACAATTGTGTCGTAACGATGGCACGGCCATATAATAAAGGCGATCTTTATTCTTTGGTTTCTATATAAACGACATGCGTCTGTAAATATTCTTCAAGACCGTGTTTTCCATCTGCACCACCGATTCCAGACTTACGCCATCCGGCATGGAAACCTTGCATAGCTTCAAAGTTCTCACGATTGATATATGTTTCGCCAAATTTCAGCGAGCGCATGATCTTGAATGCATAGTCCAGATTTTTGGGTATAGACGGAAGATGTCAGTCCGTACTCACAGTCATTTGCCCATGCAATCGCATCATCGATATCCGTATATTCGACAATGGGCAGGATAGGGCCGAAGGTCTCTTCCCGTATGATATCCATTTCTTGTGTGGCGCAATCCAGCACTGTAGGTTCGAAGAAATACCCTTTTGTTCCGATCCGATGACCGCCACATAGAAGTTTGGCTCCCTGCCGAACCGCCTTTTCAACTTTTTGCTCCATGGCAGCCAAAGCATTTGCTTCGATCAGTGGCCCCATATCCAAGTCTGCGCTCTCGTTCGGATTGCCGACTTTCACCTGCTTCATACCGGCCACAAGCTTTTCCATAAAGATATCTTTGATCTTTTTATCTACATAAACCCGCTCCGCACAATTACATACCTGTCCGGTATTGATAACGCGTGAAGCAATGATCGACTTCACCGCCAAGTCTATATCTGCGTCTTCCATCACGATTGCAGGAGCCTTTCCTCCTAATTCCAAAGATACTTTTGTTATATTAGGAGCTGCTGCTGCCATTGTCTGTTGTCCGGCACTTACACTTCCCGTAAGGCTGACCATGCCAACTTTCGGATTTGCTGCCAACTCATGACCTATCACCGAGCCACGTCCGTTCACTAAGTTGAAAACTCCGGCTGGCAAACCGACTTCTTCTACAATTTGTGCAAAAACGTATGCATTTTCAGGTGTCAGCTGACTCGGTTTTACCACGATCGTATTACCGGTAATCAAAGCCGGGGCTGCTTTGCGTGCAACCAAGAAAAATGGAAAGTTCCAAGGAAGAATACCGGTTGTTACACCAATTGCTTTCTTGAACAGGAATATGCTTTCACGCGGACGGTCGCTGGGGATGATTTCACCTTCATACCGGCGGGCCCATCCAGCCATATAATCGATATAATCTGCCGTAAAAAGAACTTCCACATTAGCCAGGCCTTGCGTCTTTCCACCTTCACGAACAATTATATCAGTCAGTTCCTTTTCTCTTTTACGGATACCGGCTGCAATTTTGGTCAGATAAGCGGCCCTTTCTATAGAAGGTGTCCTTTCCCATTGACCCTGAGCTTTTTCTGCTGCATCGATCGCTCTTTTAGCATCTTCGACCGTACCGTCCGGCATTAATGATATAACTTCTTCAGTAGAAGGATTTAATACCTTAATCCATTTTCCAGATTCATGTTCTATGAATCTGCCATCAATAAACATTTTCAATTCCTTCATGGTAATATCTTTTTTAGGTTGAATTTTGATTTTAAAAGTACAAGAAAGAAAAAATGATCATGTTTAAAAAATGATATTACTTATTACAGAAATGATATATTTCTGTAATACAGGATTATAATGTATGGCTAAGCTGATCGGAAGATAGTTTTTTTCATTATTTCTGAACCAAACTGAATTATGTGCTGTTATATGATAAAATGAATTAGGAATTATATCCAAAGAAATTCCTAAGACGATTAAGTTAGTAGTATTTGTTTTTTCATATAAGTAGAGTTTGTTATTTGTTTGGTCCGTATGTAACTGTGAAGTTGGATACGGGCTTTTTTGTGTTTCTTAATATGTTTACTTTAAATAATCACGATTAGGTTGCGTAGACTAGATTTAGTAGATGATCCCGAAGAACCAGGTAACCGTAAAGACTGAAACGAAGACAGGGCAACCGCATCAAAATTTTCCAAGGTTGTGATCTTCATACGAAGTTTTCTACAAATCCTCTATCACTCTATCACTACGAAGGTTGTAGCTATTAACATTCAAGAGTTAGAGACAGTGATACAGGACGTTTCCCTCCATCACTCCTCTATCACTCCTGAAACATTGCATTTTATCATATTATTGAAAAACAGCACATTGTTTTCCTTTTTGCTTTTGAAAAAAGCATATGAAATAATCGAATAAACAAATGTAAAAACGAATATAATAGGTATTAAATTGGAGAAATACGGTTCTTCATTTCACAAAAGTCCTCTCTTTTTTTAGCAGAAACAAGCACATAATTCCGTAAACACCCCCATGTTGCCTTCCTTAACATCCGGGTGTAGAGATCCGAGTCGGTACATCCGGGTGTAAGAGGGGGCAACATGGGGGTGTCCGGCAATTAAAGTGCCTTGCCGAGCAATGAAAACCACCCGGTTTTACCTATTTTACAGCCGTTTTTGCATAAAATAATCGAGTGATTTGTTGCGTATTTTGTCATGGTTGCAATATTTATACTTGAAACGTAAGCTGAATGTCCTGTTTCCATACCTTACCTTATAACAGGGAATATTCATTTTTCAAGCAGGATGATCATACCACTTCTCCCCATAATTTCGCATTGTTCCAAGTTGTTCAGCCGGCTACCCCATTGTATGTCCCTTATTTCCGGCAATGAAATCGTAGCTGGGTGGAAACCTAATGCTTTCTCATCGATGGATATTTTTGCCTTTTGTGGTAGATCCGTCCAATTGGCTATCACGAGAAGAGCTTTATTTTCATTCGTATAAACGGTTGCAAGGAGATTTGCATTGTCCGTTTTAACAGGGTTGTTTTCATCCCAATAGCCATGCATGGTTGCTTTATCCATTCCGAACGAATCCCACAATTGCCAGAGTGGGACAGGATTACCGCTCCAGGGTAAACGGGGAAGCATTCCAAATACCATACCCCGAAAAGGATTGCGTGCGTCCAGTGTGTCGCTTAACAAGCCAAACGGAATACCAGACATTTCCACCAACCAGAAGTCTACCGAGTTGTCAGCTTTGAAACCTTCGCCAATCCAAGTACGATCGATATAAGGGAGAAGCTCTGTATAAAGATGCAGGGAGTTGGCATAACCAGCCCACTGGTTCATGTGGTTCCAAGAGTGAATGTCGATCAGGCGTCGCTTGCCATCTGCATCGAGGATGCGTCGAGCACGTTGCAGCGTTTTACGGTCAAGAGCGCTATCGTCAATATAAATGCCGTCGACTTCCAAGTTTTTCACCATCCAATCCAGTCCGGCCAGATAATAGTTGTTCCAACGGGAATCGGGAGTCGTTATAACAGAAATGTCCATATCACCTGCATATTTTCCCTCTTCGAAAGCGTTATACCAAGCAGGGATGAAATGCGTGGCAAGATTCTTGTTCAACCACTCGTTCGGTCCGTTACGATGAATTAATGTACGCGTATCCTTTCCGGGACCGTCATGGATCACTTCTCCGCCCAAACTACGCAAAGCCCATAGTTCGGGGATTTTCACGGTCAGTTCCCGTGTCGTGTAATATAAACGGACACCGAGATTCTTACTATGAGCTTCAGAGATGAAACGTTTCAGATCGGCGACTGATTCGTCATAATACGGATAGTTGATAAAAGGATAAATATCTTTCTTATGATGGACATTGATCAAGTTTGCTCCGGCTTTCAAAGCTGCCGGAATATAACCAGCACTTACGTCGCTGTTCGAGTGGTAGAAACGTTCTGTTGCCTGTGATTTCAAGTCAATCGGTTTAACAGGGGTGATTTGCATATCGAAATTGTAGTGCAGGATTTCGTTTTTGCGTGAACAGCGTTCGCCACTGTAAACGATCATTCGTGTTTCACCATCTTTTTCCGGCTGGATGCGGATACCACCTTTGTTGTTGTTTCCCCAGGAAACAGGCAGGTTCAGTTTACCAAGTGCGTAATAGATATTGACTAACGGACGCACAAAATTCTCATCCATGAAATGAAGGTTAAGGCCGGCGTTGACATTTCCCATCCAGATTTTGTCCTGTTGTTTATCGGTGTCCCATTTCCATGATATCAGTGTGTCTGGACGAAATCCGCCTTTGTGCCCCAATCCCATCATATATTTGGATGCATAAGTCGTGTAAGGGACTTCCAAACGTATATCTTTGATTTCGATATCTTGTTTCGGTTTGACTTGAAGACGGATATTACTAATACCGTCGAACCCGAAAGTTCCCCGACATACTACATTGAAGTTTTGGCTCTTTAGTATCGTTTCCCAACTAATGGAAGCGTTATTACGGTTAGTGATACGGAGACTTCCTGGCTTCAAGGCTTCCTGTCCATTGAAAGTTTCGATAATAAATGCCATTTCCTTTGCCAGTACGGCATTTGAGATAGAATCACTGAGTCTGTTATTGGCATCATAACAAGTGGTTATCCTGCAAGGTAGCCCGCTCGAAGAAAGTTCAATTTCGCCGCCCAACCAGGAAAGAGTTTTCTTCCGGATAGTTACAGGTGTATAAGGTGCAGTCGGTTCATCGGCATTTCCCAGTGTGGAGTTGAGCCAGCGCAAACGGGTTTTCCGCCAACCTTCGTTATCGCCATGATTGGCAATCGGTGAGCCGGACACGTTTAGCTCAATTGCTATTTCGACAGGTTGGGAGCTTCCTTCCTTCACAAAAAGCTTTTCCTTTATATATCCCTTTGGCTGATGCAGGGATGTCCATCCCGATCCAGAGTGCCTGTACATATCCTTTAGGGATACAGACGGTTTTCCGGAATGTTTGTCCGTCGGTATCGGTGCCTTCCTGGTTGAAACATTGGAATGAGGTGGATTTTATTTTATTTCCATCGGCATTTACCAAGTCGGAGAATGAAACGGAGACACCTTTCAACTCTTTGAAAGGTGTGAAAACACCGATTTGCCACGTATAGAATTCACCAGGTTGACAGTCTCCTTTCAATTGTAGCCAAGTGTCGAAAACGCGTTCCGTCCAACGGGCCGGAATGATTTGATCAAGACGGATATCATGCATCCGATCTTCAGCAAAACAAAAATAGCCTGCTGCCGGTTTCTGTGTCAGCAATTTTTGTAGAGCCGTATCCGAGGTAGCCTGTCGCATTTCGGAGTCCTGTTCATTAACAGTTCCGGTACGCTTCAAGTCGTCGAAAGCATTCGTGATTGTCTCCTGAGCTTTCAAGTCAACATTACTCCAGGGAAGGAGCAATACAACGACTGTTAGGAATGTTTTCTTCATATTTGTTTGTTTTTTATTCTATTATATACCAATTATAACCTTTTGCCGGAATCCTTATTCTCAATAGAATCGTATAATCGCGCGACAAAGTATGGAGAACCCCTTCTTTGCCTTGCTCTTTACAACCGCCTCCGTGGTCAATCCTGTATAGTAGAGAGGTAGTTTGACGGTACGCTCCATCGGCTCGTCGGTAGGGTTATAGACCATGACAAAACCTTTCTCTTTTTTACCGGGAGCGACATGCATGATTCCGTCCCAATCTTTACCGTCAGGACGGCGTAAGTGGATCACTTCGCTGTTTAGAATATAACGATATCGTTTATACCAGTCGATGATTTCTTTTACCGTCTGTTTTGTCTCCTCGGTATCATAAAGCCGATGTCCCCGGTAACAAGCCTGTACACCGGTTCCATAGTTTTGCATCATGTGTGCCCGATAGTCGGCAAGATGTTCGCTGAGCGGTTCCAATGTAGCGGCTGCTCCACCGCCATGATACTGGGTGAGAGGCACAAAAGTCCAACACATACTCGGAAGCCGTTCCCAAAGACCGTCATACATGACTTGTCTGCCCAGAACCAACTGCCGTTCACGCGGTAAAGACCAGTTGACTTCACGATAACCGATTCCGACTTTATTGCCTCCGTTCAGCAGATAGCCATAATCCGGGATATTCATATAAATACCATTTTCACACATCCGTCGGTATAGGTTCTCAATTTGTTTACGCTGTTTCCATTGGGAATCTTTCAGCCCTTCGTGGTGAGCGTGAACGGTTGAAGCACAAACATTCCCCGGATAGGAACCGTCGTTTTCAAACACGGTCATACCTGTCTTTTCGAAAAACTGTTTGATCTTTCGGAAATAGTCATAGCCCCAATCACTGCAAAGACAGGGAGAACTGCCGAAAATCATTCCGCCTCTCTTACCTGTTTCGGGATTTATCACATCCACATCATCGCTGATCCAACGACTCGATAGCAGCGAATATCCCCCAACTCGATACCGCGGAGTCGGCATAGTCGCGCAATTCCTTAAACTTGGCATAGTTGGCCGGTGATTCGTCTTCCATGTTAAGGCCAGAGCCAAAGCTAATGATCAGCATTTCGTAGCCGGTATCTGCACATTGATCTATTGCCTGCTTTACGATCTTAGTATCACTGGATGTACAATGCATGAAGATCGGGTTTTCGGTTGTCCAGGGAGCAATCGTCCGGTACATCCGTTTGACAAATAGCCCTTTTCGGTCTCTGTCTTCGCTATCGAAAGGCATCAGCCAAGTATGGAAACTGGAAAAAGAACCGCCATTGCAGATTCGCTCGTCCGGTCCCATTGGCAGTTTGACCTCTAACAGGCAAGGAGTCAGCAGTGGATAATTACACTGCGAAGTGTAGCGCGGATCGGGATTCCAGTGCTCGGTCTTGTCGGCAATCTTTTCGATGAAACCCAGAAAACCCCAATCGCTTTCGACATGGATATTGGGTTTGCGGAACATTTCCGGACTCTTGGCTTCCACCGGAGACTCTGGCTCGGCCATAGCTAACTGTTCTAGGACGAAAGAATCGAGATTGATATCCGCACCTGTCCGGTTTTCAATCTCAAACCATTTGGAAATACAAGGCAGACCGTCATAAAGGGCGTAATGTAGTTTGACTTTTACGCCTTTCAGTTCGTCCGGCCCTTCTAATAGAAAGGTCAGCTGTTTGCCGGACGGGTTCCGTTTTTTTTCCAATGCCCATCGTCTACTTTTCCAGTTAATACGCGGGGTGATTTCTGAAATCCGAAAATCGATGACACGGAACGAATTGGCAAAAGGCTCCATCCGGTCGAGCCATTTGTACTGGGTGTAACCAAATTCGGGTTGACCGTCCAAGCCACCCAGCGAATAGTTTTTGCCATCAAGCGTCAAAATCCCTTCATTGCTCACGGCACGCAGCATATTCTCTCCGGTCATCAGATTTTGGATATCGACTGTCGCCAGGTTTGGAAAAATGCGGAATACGCGACTGACTAGTCCATTGCTCAATACGATATCTTTTCCTTGGTTTGCCTGATAAACCTTTGCTTTGGCTTCCTGGTTACAGATCAGCCAATCGTAACTAGGTGACGGCAAGGGCAGGCAGACTGTTTCGAGTTGTCCGATTTTCTGTTGCAGGGATCGTTCCACTTCTTTAGACATGGAGGCAATCTCTCCTTGGTATTCGGGAGCGACTAGAGACGGTCGAATTTCGAAATAGGTAATGACGGCCTCCAACCAATCAGCATGATCACCGCTAAGTCCATCATTTGCACTTTCCGCTTCCAGTTCCAAGATCTTGATTCCTTCGACGGGAAGAGAGATTGCTCTGGCAGTCTCGCCTCCACGCATGATCCCGCTGTTATACAGTTCTTTCCCGTCTCCGGTGATTTTGAAGACTACACTTCCCTTTTCCACTTCCCCGTTTCCTTTTCCCGTACCGACATATTGTTTGCGGCCGTTTGTCTGGTCGTAAAAGAGCATCGTCCCGTCGGTCAAAGGAATCTTGGCAAGATGGCTGTCCTTGTAATTAACCGACTGATCATTGATACCGATCTTGCATGTGAAAAGGGATGATTTTCCCTGAAGTGAAATCCTTATTTTGCTGTTTGCCTGTACACCGATACCATCCGTAAAAAACGTACCAGCCACCCGTAAAGGTTCACCTGTGACTGCTTTGCCGGGTAGTGGAGTTCCGTAGGACTGATAGATGGAGGAGAGGTTCATCTCCGATAGTTTTATCTTGCTTGTCTGTGCCGTCAGACAGGAGTCACACAGCAGAAACAAGCAAGAAGGAATTGTCTTATTGTCATAATATAATCTTTTTGAGGAGTTATTCACCCAAATTCTCAAAGATGTTACCTTCATGAATCTCATCTGCCTCGATTTCATCCTTATAATACTCGGTAGCAAGACGAGCATACTTTTTTATACAGGCGGGTAGCGGTTTCCACCTCGTCTCCTTGTGTGATAGGGGTACGGACTTTATCCGGAGTGGAAACAAATTGAAGTTCCCAGTCTCCTAAAGTGCTGTAGAAATCATTGGCACGGAAAGACTCACGGCCGTGCGTTTGCGGTAAATCTTTTTCGCTGTAATTTGTCCCGGCATCGAGATGATCCTGAAGCATCGCGTAGAACTTTTCCCAGCGTTTCAGATAATATCCGTCTATCAATCCCGTCCATTCCCGCCATGAGTAGTCGAAGATAAGCGGATCGCCATCGGCCCCCCACACTGTTACAAGCGCGGTTGCGTCTTTTTCAAATAGATCTTTTTCTTCGCTATTATCCCCCAGCTACGAGCCTGCGTCAACCATTTGTCAAAGTTGAATTCCGGACGCGTACGCAACAGTTCATCGGCATCGCGCAACATTTCGAGAAAACGGTTGCTATGCAGGGCGAATGCTTCCTTGTCTTTTTTACGGAACGCCTCTGCCGCCTGTTTATGGATAGCCTGTCCGAGGTTGGACATCAGCTGGCGCTGAATATCGACAATATCAAAACGATAAGGATCGGAACCTTTCAGTCTGCCGGCATGTTTCAGCAATAAGCCTTCGGCCTGGACTACCGACAGAGGAGAGTAGGGTATCCCCAGGCCGGCGTTCGGGCCGGATTTTTTACGTTCACAGCTGGACGGGCGGCGATGATGGAACTGCGTTCTGTCCCGTTTGTTCCGGGGCGATAGGGCCCTTCTAACAGATGCAACCAAGCCTGATGCGCGTTTTTCGGACGGTTTTCCGTAGCGACGGTCTGCGTAACGGCAGAGCCATTCTTCGATATTGACTTCATCTTTATGGAGAGGCATTTCAAAAGCCAGATCATAATATACCGGATTTTGCTCGATAGACTCCATAAAGAGACCGGAACCACAAACATTCGGATTCTTTTTTTCACCGCATTTACATATTGGTTGGAAGCAAGCAGACGCAAATCTCCGTGCAGGTTGATACGTCCCCCGAAGTTATGCAGATTTCCGGCAACAAGCGGATACCCCCAGCAAGCATTTTCCTGCTGGCTTTTGGCCCCGTTCAAGTCCAGGATCAGCAGATTCTCTTTTCGGAACAGCTTTCACGATCGGTTCGCGAAGACTCCATGCTTGCATGGCCCAAATCGAATTCGGATCAAAATCGTTGAAAAGTTTATGGATAGCGTTACCAACGGCACGCAGATATTCCGGTGTATCGACAGGCGGCTGGCTTTCGTGAAACGGATCGGCCGCATAAACACCGTGCGCTCCGTAGAGTTTCTTTTTTCTTCTTCCAGGAAGTCACGTCCGATCACTGTGAATAAAGAATCAGTCGGGTCCAACTGTGCAGCCCCGGTAAAACCGCACCAGGAAGGCTGCAACTGTATCTTGGCATCCGGGTATTTTTCTTTCAGTTCACGCGGAACATAGCCGGAGAATCCTTGTTGAATGGGTTGCATCCCCAATTCCAACTCCCGGTCGATAATCTGTTTTCCCAAAACGATATGCTTGTCAATCCAAGATTTGGGGAGTGGCCCTCCATAGCTTTGCAAGTTCTGCATCCATTGCCATGCGAAATGTCCCGGACCGGCCAGAAACTGGCGAGCCTCTTCATCTGTAAACTTATGTTTGAGTAGGGTATTGTACCAAACAGCTTCCAGCCCGACAACAGACAAAGGCATATTAATCGAGTTCATTGCCATAAAGTCAAGCTCTCGCTGCCAGCGTTCCCAATCCCACCAGGCAGCCGAGTAACTGACCGTACAATAATTCATATAGACACGGTATTTGCCGTTGATCGTGTTTTTAACGGGGGCGGGCATGGGCAATTGCTTCGGCAGGTCCAGTTGATTGCCGAACCAGGAAACATGTGCATTACAAGTGTATTTCAAATATTGGTTGAACGCCGTCGCCAGTGAGATCGTGTTATTTCCACGCAGTACGACTTTGCCGTTGTCGGACGTGATCTCGTATGCATCCATTCCGTCGATTGGTTCCATTAATTCCAGTTTGAATTGTTCCCCGTATCCGGGAGTCACACGTTCGATCAAGTCGTAGGCCGCCTGTATCCGCGGGTCATTTTTACATCCTGTACACACCAGGATGAAGGTAAGCAGTAGTAATTTAAGTTTCATTCTGTTTGTTGAATTATGTTATTCGATGATGTACCAATTATAGCCTTTTGCCGGAATCCGTATCTTCAGTGAGATGGAATAATCGCGGGCGAGCGAGTACTCCTTCCCATTTTTGTCCTGTTCTTTTACGATTGCCTTATTTGTCAGTCCCGTATAATATAAAGGAACTTCGATTTCTCTCTCTATCGCGATATCCAACGGATTATAAACGGAAATGAAGGCTTTCCGCTTCGATTGCGGGTTGACATGCATGATGCCATCCCAATCCTGTCCGTCCGACGTCTCAAATGGATAATGTCCGAATCCAATATTTGGCGGTACTGCTTGTAGAAAGCAACCCATTGGGTCACCAGTTTCCGGGTTTGTTCCGTGTCATAGAGGCGGGGACCACGATAGCAAGCTTGCACACCGGCACCGAACAGGGTTACGCTGCCTTGTCTCATAATGAGACAAGTGTTCGTTCAACGGTTCAATAGTGGCAGCCGCTCCACCACCGTGATATTGGGTGAGGGAACGAACATAAAGCCCATGCTGGGCGTTTTCTGCCAGGTACCATCGTAGATATTCTGCCGTTCGATAATTTCTTGGTAGGACCTTGGCAGGGACCAGTTGGTTTCAACATACCCCATCGGAGTTTTGTTGGAACCCATCAGAAAATACCAATCCGGGACATTCAGATAGATACCTTTTGCCCGGCACCACTGATAGAACGAGCTGATCCTATTCCACTGTTTCCACTGCGAATCCAGATATCCTTTGTGCCCACTGTGGACAGTAGAGGAACAGGGATCACCGGGATAGGAACCGTCGTTCTCGAATACGTTCATACCGGTCGTATGGAAGAAGTTCTTCAGACGCTTGAAATAATCACTACCCCAATCTGAAGCGATACAAGGAGAAAGCCCGAAACGACTGCCTTCTTCGCGTGTCTTTGCCGGATAGCCCGTATGATGGCTAATCGCCGCATCTTTCGGTTTGGCACCACGGCTTGCTAATAGCGAATAGCCACGATGGCAATGCCTTTGTCAGCAGCATAGCTATTCAAAGCTTTCATGCGTTGGAGATAAGATACCGAATCGTTTTCGATCTGGAAACCGCTACCGAAGGTCATGATTACCATTTCGAAGCCGACAGCCGCACATTGGTCGATTGCCTGTTTGACAGCCTGGTCACTTGATTCCCTTACGTGCATAAAGATCGGATTCTCCTGTGTCCAGGGAGCCATCATGCGCCAGAATCGACACTCGGCAAGTCCTCGTCTTTCCTGGTCTGTCGCATCGCGGAGCATTTCGAAGGCACGGCAGGAGGTGAAACTTTCTCCCGGTGCAATCTCTTCAGCCGGTCCTAACAGAGGTGTTACTTCCAACCGTGCCGGCTTATATTGGCCGTAATAGCGGATACCGGTAAACTCGTATTCCGGATGATCGAATACCCAACGGACGGCGGGATTGTCTTTCATCGCTTCCATATCTCCACCCATCGCATAATCCGTAACGACGAACAGTTGGGTGAAACGGTCGATATAGTCACGCGGAGCATCTGTCTGTACTGGTCTTTTGCGATAATCTTCCGTATAGTATCCCGTTTTTTGTGCCATCATGCGCACCTCATGGGGCTCACCATAGTGGACTTTCGGGGCAGTCTCAACCAACGCAAGAACTTCTGATTTGAATGAATCCAGTGTAACAGCCTTTTTGTCCGTTGTTTTCGATCTCGATCCATTTAGACAGGATCGGAGCTCCATCATATAGTTCATAGACGATACGGATGGTTAACCCTTTGCATTCGTCTACAATTTTTCGGGGAGCCCTATAAGTGAAGGTGATGCGTTTGCCGGGCACAGGCCACGGATATCGATTGCTAATCCAGGCCTCGTTCGGTTTCCAAGGAAAGCGTTCTTTTGTTTCGCTAACCGTATAACCAGCCAAGACAAATGCCGAATCGCACAGCTGCATGCCGGACAGGAAATCTTTTGTCAGGAAATTATGGACAGGCTGCCCTTCCAAACCTCCGACTGGATACTCTTTTCCATTGATGACAAGCACGGCTTCCGGTCGCACGGCACGCAATTCGTTTTGTCCCGTCATCAGATTATCCAGTGCGATTGTCGCACCGTTGGGCGTTAGTGAAAAGGAACGACGAAGAAGACCGTTTGTCAATTCAATTTGTTTCTTATCCGATGAAAGATTGACCTCCGTCTTATACGGGCTTCCGTCGATCAGCCAATCCTTGTTTTCGGCAAAGAGCGGTTGCTGTAGTAAGATACAGCAAAAAGCAAGAATCGTGTTTTTCATGTATAACTATTATTTTTTACTGATGTCCTATAGACGAACAAAAAAAGCGTTACCCTATGGCGGGTGACGCTTTTTTTGTTATTGCACTATTTTCAGGCTCCTCAAATCACTGCCAGAGACATTCTGGAATACGCTGAGTCCGAATTCCGGGATTACGGCCAGCACATGGTCGAATACGTCGGATTGAATGCCTTCGTAAGGAACCCAGTCTTTCACGGAGGAGAAGAAATAAAGTTCGATCGGAATACCGGTTTCTGTCGGTTGCAACTGGCGGACCATGCAAGTCAGTTCCTTACTGACCTCTGGGAGGCTTTTTCAGATAATTGACCAAGTAGGCGCGAAACACACCGATATTCGTTTGCCGACGGCCGTTTACGCGGATGGAATCGTCGATCCGGTGCGCCTCGTTATAGGCGTTCAGTTCTTTTTCTTTCTCGTCGATATAGTCTGTCAGCAAGGAGATTTTGCGGAATTTGGCCAACATCTCAGGAGTACAGAAACTCACGCTGTTCATATCGATATTGATGGAGCGCTTGATCCGCCGTCCGGGAGATTCTGACATCCCACGCCAGTTCTGGAAAGCATCGCTCACTAAGGCATAAGGGGAATCGTCGTGATCGTATTGTCGAAGTTCTTGACTTTGACTGCGTTCAGCGTGACTTCGATAACCGTCCCGTTCGCCCCATATTTCTCCATCGTGATCCAGTCGCCCGGACGCAGCATATCGTTGGCGGAAAGCTGTATGCCGGCTACGAATCCTAAGAGCGTATCCTTAAACACCAGCATCAGGATAGCGGCGGAAGCGCCTAGTCCGGCGAACAGCGTCGTTGGTGATTTGCCGATCAGAATGCTGATGATCAGTATAAAACCAATAAAAAAAACGGCTACCTGCAATAGTTGGATGAAACCTTTCAGCGGCTTGTTCTTGAGTGATTCCTTCCGGTTATATATTTCATGCACGACGTTCAGGGAGGCACTGATGAAACGAAGTGAAACGGCAATGATGTAGATCTTGCATATCATTTGCAGGATTCCCAATATCTTGGGCGTCTCATCAACCGGGAAAGCCAGTGGCAACAGCACATACACCAGGATGGCAGGGATCATGTGCATCAGCTTGTTGATAATCTTGCGCTCAACGATCAAGTCGTCCCATTGGTTGCGGGTTCTCTTCGCAAGCCGTTTGAACATATTCAGAAAAATATAGCGGCAAGCATAGTCGATGCCGACCGTTACGGCAATGATCAGCAGCAGGACGATCGTATTGTCCAGTTCATTTGCCGAACTGCTGATAATCCCCATTCGATCAAATGATTGTTAATCCATTCTTGTATTGCGTGCATATCCTTAAATGATTAGTTAAGTATACTTGTGATAACCTTGAATTTGTATACAAAACTAACTAATAAAAATACAATATTCCCCATAAAAAGCGATAAAAGGTCATTTTTTGAGATACAGCCGATTACCAAATAAAAATATTACCCCTGTGGGAAAATCAATTTTCATGCCCATGTGTTTCGGTTTGGACCAATGGGTATTTTCACAAATTTGGCAATAAAGTCTGTTTTTTCATTATCCTTACTCCGAATATTGGTAAACCTTTAATTCGAACTTGGGAATCATTGCGAAGAAATGGTCGAAGATGTCCGACTGGATACGTTCGTATTCCTTCCATATTTTATTGCGGGAGAAGAAATAGATCTGGATAGGTACGCCATATTCAGTCGATTGCAACTGGCTGATGATTAAATCAAGATCGGTGTTGACGACCGGAAGGCTTGTCAGGTATTTCTCCACATAGACACGGAACATCTGCGAATTGGTAGGTGTCACGCCTTCGTCCGGCTTGTAGTCGGCAAGCAAAGGGATCTCCTTGCGGAACGTGTTGAGCATGTCCGGAGTACAGAACTTGATGGTATTGAGGTCGAGAAAAATGGACTTCATCACACGGCGGCCTCCCGATTCGACCATGCCCCGCCAGTTCTGGAACGAAGCGCTTACCAACGTATAAGGTGGGATGGTGGAAATGGTATTATCGAAATTCTGAATCTTGACTGTGTTCAGCGTAATTTCCTGTACGATACCGTTCGCGTTTGAACCAGGAACCGTGATCCAGTCGCCCGGCCGAAGCATATCGTTGGCGGAAAGCTGTATGCCCGCCACGAATCCTAAAATCGTATCCTTGAATACCAACATCAGGATTGCTGCCGAAGCACCCAATCCGGCAAACAGGCTGGCTGGCGATTTCCCGATCAAGATGGCTATAATGACGATCCCGCCGATAAAGAACAGTAAGACCTGAAGCACCTGCATGAATCCTTTAATCGGACGGTTCTTGTTCACCTGCCGCATGTTATACATATCGAGGAACACTAAAATAAAACCATTTATCGCCAATAACAAAGCGAACACGATATACACAGCACATATTTTCTGAGACAAAAGCAACAAACCTTTCCCCCGTATAAACGCCAGAGGCAACAAGGCATAGACCAAGATACCCGGTATTGTGTGGACCAAGTGGTGGACAACTTTACGTTTGAGAAGCAACGAATCCCATTGATAATGTGTATGCTGCGCTAGCTTTTTCATGCTGCCGACAAAGATCGCTTGGCATAGGTAATCCAACCCGATCGCCAGTATGACTAGCAATGCTGCAATGATCATTTCGTCGAAAGTATTTGCAATTTTAGGGTCTACGCCCCAACCGATCAGGATGCCGTTCATCCAACTGCCTAGATTTATCATATCGTATTTGCTTTTTATTGAATAACAATTAAATATTCGTTTGGTTTATCGCACGAATCGTAAATATCTGATTAATTCATTATCTTTGCCTGTAATATTACAATTCTGTGGCATGACCGTGAAATTAAAAGTAGTGATGATGGTATTCGCATGTTGTTCTTATCAATCGCAAGCAGAGGACTTGAACGCTCTCAAAGTAAAAAGAATATAGACTGGAAAACGGACTGACTGTTTGGCTGAACGAAGATCATAGTCAACCGAAAGTTTTCGGCGCCGTTGTCGTGAAAGCAGGAGCAAAAGATTGTCCGGATACAGGTATCGCTCACTATTTCGAGCATATGATGTTTAAGGGAACAGACCGCATCGGAACGCTTGATTACGAGTCGGAGAAAGTCTTGCTGGATTCCATTGCCATGAAATATGACGAACTGGCCATGACGGAGGATACCGCGGCACGTGCTCGTCTGCAAAAGGAAATCAACGAACTGAGCATCCGCTCTTCCGAATATGTCATTCCAAATGAGTTCAACCGGCTCATCAACCGGTTCGGCGGTTCCGGTCTGAATGCGGCGACCTCATACGATGCTACAATCTATTTCAATACGTTTTCTCCGCAATATATGGTTCAATGGGCGGAGATCAACAGCGAACGCCTGATTAACCCCGTATTCCGTCTTTTCCAAAGCGAACTGGAAACGGTTTATGAGGAGAAGAACATGTATGGTGATTTCATCGGTGGTCAGGTGATGGACACATTGATGGCACGCTATTTCGGTCCACACCCGTATGCTTACCCAATTATCGGCAGCACGAAAACCTCAAGAACCCGCGGCTGACGGAAATGCACAAGTTCTTCGAAGACTATTACGTGGCATCCAATATGGCACTAATCCTTAGTGGTGATTTCGATGCACAGCAGGTTATGCCTATATTGGAAAAGGCCTTTTCACGAATCCGTTCGGGCAATGCGCCGAAACAGGAGAAAGTGATGCTCCCGCCGTTCAACGGACGGGAGACAATGAAGGTAAAGTTCCCGATCCCCTTTATTAAGGCGATGGGGCTTGGTTTCCGGGGTGTTTCGGCCAACCACGAGGACCAGGTAGCCTTGAATATTGCGGTCAACTTGTTGAATAACGCCAACGGTACGGGCTATCTGGACAAACTGATGGTGGAACATAAGTTGATGGGAGCTCTTGCCATCAACGAGAGCATGAATGAAGCGGGAATCTTGGCGGTCGCTATTATGCCGAAATTGTTAATCCAGTCGTATAGTTCGGCAGAGAAGATGGTCTGGGACGAGATCAACCGAGTGAAGAACGGAGATTTCAGTGATGAAATGTTCAACAGCTTGAAACTGGAACAGAAACGGCAGTATGCTTCCTCATTGGAAAATATCGACTCACGTGCGACAATCATGATGAATCTGTTTTCTCAAGGAAAGAGTTGGAACGATTATCTGAACGAAGTGGCACGGATCGAATCCATCACGAAAGAGGATGTCGTGCGGGTCGCCCAAAAATATTTCAGCAATAACTATTTGTGCGTAACCAAGAGCACAGGGAAATATCCAAAAGACAATTTGCCGAAACCAGCTTTCTCTCCGGTTGTTCCCCGGAATGCAGACGCTTCGTCTTCTTATGCCAAACAGTTGGAGAAGATACCGGAACAACAAGTCGCACCTCGTATCATCGATTTCGAAAAGGATGTGAAGACGTCAAAGTTGACTCCTTTGGTGACGTTGTACACGACACCTAATCCGCTGAACGATATTTTTACTTTGAACATCTCCTACGGGATCGGTGCCTTGGAACAGCCGGAATTAATGCAGCTCACCAACTATCTGCAATTATTAGGGACCGAGTCTTTATCTTTCGAACAGTTCCGTAGCCGTTTGCAATCGATCGGAAGCACGCTTGCATTCGATGTAACACCCGATGCTTTTGTCATGAAGGTGACTGGTTTCGATAACCATATTGACGAAACGATGGAACTTGTGGGTGACTTTATCCGCCATGCAAAGGCTGAAGACAAGAAGCTACGTCAGATTGTGGACGATGCCAAAGTCTCGAGAAAGCCTTTTTCAAGTCGGGCGACAATGTGGCATCAGCTTTGTTAGAACAGGTAAAGTACGGTGATCAGTCCCGTTACCTGCGTAAACTTTCACTCTCGCAAATCAAGAAATTGAAGGGTAAAGATATGTTGGCGATCTACGATAAAGTACGGAGCGTACAGTGCGACCTTCACTACTGCGGCACATTGCCTGTAGAAAAGGTGATCGGGACGATTCGCCAGCATCTCCCACTGGAGCGGACGACCGTTGCCTCCAATTCTCCCTATTACCGTGAGTTGAAACAATACGACCGGCCGACCGTCTTTTTATCGATATGCCGGATATGGCGCAGAGCATCGTTTACGGCTATGTCAAGGGCGATCCGGTCGATGACAAGGCTTCCCGCCATGCCTCCCGGCTGTTCTCTGTCTACTTCGGAGGCGATATGTCATCGCTGATGTTTCAAGAAATAAGGGAATTCCGTTCTTTTGCATACCGGACAAGCGGTCGTTACCAGTTGCCGAACCATGCACATAAAGGGACTGCCGGATCTTTTACGGCGATGCTGTCCACTCAAAGCGACAAGACGCTGGATGCGCTGGGCGTACTGGATTCGCTGATCCGGGAAATGCCGTTGAAGCCGGAAAGGATGGAGGCGGTCAAGCAGACGTTGGTGAACCGTATCAATAACGATTATCCGCCTTTCCGCAACCTGTCCGAGAAAGTGGCGAGTGCGCGTATGGAAGGTTTCGACCGTGATCCGGCTGAAGAATTCCTGCGGGATATCGCAACGATGGACATGCAGGATATTTCCCGTTTCTACCAGGAGCAGATCAGTGGCCGCCCGGTCGTTTACGTGATTACTGGGAATCGGAAACATATCGATATGAAGAAGCTGGCCGAATACGGTACAATAATAAAAGTGAAAAAAGAAAGGCATATATAAATAAATGTATAGTAAAGACGAACTCAAGAACCTGAAACTTGAATTTTGGGAAAGTTTCGCCGCATTTTGTGAAGTACAGCCGTATCTGAGAGGACGCAAGAAAACGTGGGTTTTATATGATACGAAAGTGAAAGGGGTCGAACTCAAATTCGATGCGACAAGAGAGGGTGCGTTTGTCATCCTCGAAGTGAACCATAGGAGCGAAGAGGCCCGGCTGGAGATGTTCGAACGCCTGACGTGGTATAAGGATACGCTGGAAATGGATTTTCCGGAGGGGTTGACTTGGGACATTTGTTTCGTGCGCGATACCGGAAAGCAGGTGGCCCGTATTTATACAGCCAAATCCGGGATTGACTTCCACCGCCGTCAGGATTGGGGAGAGTTTTTCTCTTTTATGGCTAGTCAAATGTATCTGTTGGAACGAAACTTCATGTCCATAGCAGAGTATTTGAGGGAATGAAAAGATTTAAATCATAATGAACACTGGAAATATAAAACAATTTATAGGAGTGGCAGCTATCAGTTTATTGACGGCTTGCGGTAGTCCTGTACCCGATGCTGCGCTGTTGCAACCGGGAGTCAGCCGGGAATTGGCTCAGTTCAGGAAAGAACATTTCAAGGAGGTACGTTACAACCTCTTTTTTTCCATCCCGGAATCCCGCGAAGAAGCCGTCACAGGCAAAGCGGATATAACGCTTGCTATCCGCGAAAGACTGCCGGTTATCATAGACTTCCGAGGGGAATCGGAACAGGTAGCCTCAGTTTTGTTGAATGGTAGGAAAGTCCCTTATACGGTTAAGGACGAGCATATCGTGATCGATACAAGAGAGGCGGCAGACGGAGAGAACCGCGTGACTATCGAATTTACGGCAAACGATCAGTCGCTTAACCGCCGGGACGAATTCCTCTATACGTTGCTGGTCCCTGACCGGGCGCGTACGCTCTTCCCTTGTTTCGACCAACCGGACATGAAATCGCTTTTCACCCTGTCGTTGGAGGTTCCGTCTTCCTGGCAGGCGGTCGCCAACGGGGCGGTCGAGCAGGTGGATTCGACATCCGTCGCCAGGCGCAAGCGGATTTCTTTCCGGGAAACGGAACCGCTCAGCACCTATCTTTTCTCTTTTGTTGCCGGTAAGCTGACACGGGAAACGTATTCGCGCGACGGACGGAACATTTCGATCTACCATCGTGAGACCGACCCGAAGAAAGGTAGCACAGTGCTCCGATATTGCCTCCGAAGTGTTCGATGCACCTCGAATGGCAGGAGGAATATACACAGATACCATACCCCCTTCGCCAAATACGACCTGATCATTTTGCCGGAATTCCAGTTTGGCGGGATGGAACATACGGGAGCGACCTTATATACGGACGGGCGGATGTTCCTGAACGAGAACCCGACATTGAACGAGCGTCTGGCACGCAGTTCCTTGATTGCGCACGAGACTTCGCATATGTGGTTCGGGGACTTCGTGACGATGGAATGGTTCAATGATGTCTGGACAAAGAGGTCTTTGCCAATTATTATGCCTCCCAGATAATCAAGCCTCTGTTTCCGGAGGTGAACCATTCTTTGAATTTCATGCTTGACTATATCCCCGCGGCCTATTCCGAAGATCGTACCGCCGGTGCCAAGCCGGTGAAGCAGCAACTGGAGAACATGCGAGATGCCGGATTGATGTACGGTAATATCATCTATGACAAGTCTCCGGTTATCCTGGAAATGCTGATTAAGAAAATGGGGAAGGAGTCTTTCAGGAAAGGGATTCAGGAATACCTGAAAACGTATGCCTACGGAAATGCAACTTGGGAAGGACTGATCGGTATTCTGGACAAATATACGAACGACGATCTGGCGGCCTGGAGCCGGGTTTGGGTGAATGAAAAGGGCATGCCGGAGATATGTGGAGTGATATCCGAAGATGGCAAATCGTTGCAGGTCTCGCAGAAAGATCCGTTAGGACGCGGGCTGTTGTGGGAACAAGACTTGTCTTTTCTGGTTGTCTATCCTGACGGAGGACGGAGGACGTGCAAGTTTCATTTGGAAAAGAGCAGGCGTCATGCCTCAAGGAACTGAAAAGGCAGGCGAGCGAAGGCTGTTTCGTCATGCCCAATGCCGATGGCAAAGGATATGGTTTCTTCCGCCTGCTTGAGAAAGATGCGAAGGCTTGTTTGGGCAACCTTCCCGCTTGTAAGGACGAGGTGTTGAGAGGTTCTTTGTTGATTACGTTGTACGAGAATTTATTGAACCGGACTATCCCTGCAGAGCTTTATATGGAAGCAATGTTGGATTATTTGCCTACGGAAAACAATTCTCTGTTGTTCTCGGCCGCCCTCGGATATATCGGTAATTGCCAACGTTTCTATCTCGCTGATCCGGAGAAACTGGAACTGGTGCTCTGGCGAATCGTGACAATGGCGGAACAATCCCAACAACGTTTGCAGGCGTTCCGCCAATATCGTTCCATTGCCCGCTCGCCGGAAGCGGTCGGAAAACTATACGCGCTCTGGAAAGACCAAAAAGCGCCTGCTGGATGTTCGTTGAGCGAAAACGATTATATCAGCTTGTCGTACGATCTGGCTATCCAGATGCCTGACAAAGCCGATGAAATCGTAGCAACCCAGCAAGCACGGATCACCAACCCGGACCGCAAACGGCAATATGCATTCATCTCACCCTCCGTTTCTCCCCGACAGGAAGTGCGCGACAGTGTGTTCGCTTCTCTGCTCGTAGCCGAGAACCGTCGCGTCGAGCCGTGGGCTTCGGCCGCCTTGTCGAACCTGAACTGCCAGTTGCGCCAGAAAAAGAAGCGGTCGGTTATATCCGTCCGGCACTGGAAGCCTTGCAGGAAATACAGCGTACGGGAGACATCTTTTTTCCGCGTGATTGGGTACGGGCTTTATTGAGCGGACATACTTCTCCGGCAGCTAGGAAGGAGGTGGACGATTTCTTTGCCGCCCACCCGGACTATCCGGTCCTGCTCTCAAATAAAATCCGTCAGCAGGCGGATCATTTGTACAGATAACCGGAATTATCGGGTTAAAATTGGCCTCATAATAAAAAATCACCCCGATTGGCTAATCTTTTGTAAGTTTTATTTGCTAATTCAATTATTATTGTAACTTTGCAACGTAAAAATAATAACAAATGAAAAGTACGGTTCTGCATCTCCACCATCATCATCATTACAACGGGCAATAGTTCGGTGGGCTGTGTGGTATGTAGGAACATATGATATAAATGAATAAGGCTTGCCGTTTACGGTGGGCCTTATTTTGTTTTTGGAAAAATATATACAAACAAAATAAACATGTTACGAATCGCAGTACAATCAAAAGGTCGTCTTTACGATGAAACAATGCTTCTCTTAGAAGAAGCCGGTATTAAACTAAACAGGGGAAAACGTATTTTGCTGTTGTCGGCAAAAGGTTTTCCGGTAGAAGTCTTATTCTTGCGCGATGACGATATTCCACAATCTGTAGCCAATGGAGTTGCCGACATAGGTATCGTTGGCGAAAACGAATATGTAGAAAAAGGACAGGAGGCCAAGCTGATCAAACGTTTAGGATTCAGCAAATGCCGTCTTTCACTCGCCATTCCGAAAGATGAAGATTATCAGGGGGTGGAATGGTTCGCCGGAAAAACGATCGCAACTTCCTATCCGGAAATACTGAAGACTTATCTGGCTGAAAAGGGGGAGTGAAAGCAGACCTTCACGTAATTAGCGAGTCTGTGGAAATTGCGCCGGGCATCGGCCTCGCGGATGCGATTTTCGATATCGTCAGCTCCGGCAGCACGCTGGTGAGCAATCAGCTCAAAGAAGTGGAAGTCATCATGCAAAGCGAAGCCTTGTTGATTGCTAACAATAACCTGTCGGAAGAAAACAGGCTATCCTGGACGAACTGTTGTTCCGTTTTGAAGCGATCCAGGTAGCGGAAGGCAAGAAATATGTATTGTTGAACGCTCCGAAAGACAAGATGGACGAGATCATAGAAGTGCTGCCGGGCATGAAGAGCCCGACCATCACGCCGCTTGCCGACGGGAACTGGGTGTCTGTCCAATCCGTCATAGCGGAGAAACATTTCTGGGAAATCATCGGTAAACTGAAATCATTGGGAGCAGAAGGCATACTGGTGCTACCGATCGAGAAAATGATTTTGTAAATTAAGAAGTAAATTCTTACCTCTTAATTTTTTAATTCTTAATTTTTAATTTATAAAATGGAAGTAATCAAATATCCGTCAAGAGAAGAATGGGCCTCATTGGCCCAGCGTCCGGCGCTGGATGTCACGACACTGTTCGATACGGTCCGTACGGTGCTGGATGAAGTCCGGAAGGGAGGAGATGCCGCCGTTATCCGGTATGAGGAGAAGTTCGACAAGATAGATCCCGCTACCTTCAAAAGGTTGCAGGTTTCAGAACAGGAATTAGCGGAAGCGAAGGAGCTCGTACCTGAAGAGCTGAAGCAAGCTATCCGTCAAGCAAAGAACAATATAGAGATATTTCACGCCTCACAGCGTTTTACGGGAAAGAAGGTGGAGACGACACCGGGTGTCACCTGCTGGCAGAAAGCGGTAGCGATAGAAAAAGTCGGTTTATACATTCCCGGCGGAACGGCTCCTCTTTTCTCTACCGTCCTGATGTTGGCTGTCCCGGCACGTATTGCCGGCTGTAAGGAAATCGTGCTTTGTACGCCTCCGGGCAAGGATGGAAAGGTACACCCCGCCATCCTGTTTGCCGCGGAAACGGCAGGCGTCAGCAAGATATTCAAGGCAGGAGGTATCCAGGCCATAGCGGCGATGGCCTACGGAACGGAATCGGTTCCGAAGGTCTATAAGATATTCGGTCCCGGTAACCAGTATGTGACGGCGGCCAAACAGTTGGTCAGCCTGAAAGAGGTGGCCATCGACATGCCTGCCGGTCCTTCCGAAGTGGAAGTGATTGCAGACGAATCGGCCAATCCCGCCTTTATTGCCGCAGATTTCCTTTCCCAGGCGGAACATGGAGTGGACAGCCAAGCCATGCTGGTGACGGCATCCGAAAGCATCGTCGAACCGGTCATGCAAGCGATCCGGGAACAGCTGGACCGGCTGCCCCGTAAGGAGATCACGGAAAAATCGTTGAGCCACAGCCGTCTTATCGTGCTGAAGGATAAACAGGAAGTGATCGACTTCACCAACCTGTACGCTCCGGAGCATCTGATTATCCAGACGACCGATTATGCAGATATTGCCGGGCAGGTCGAAAATGCAGGTAGTGTCTTCATGGGACCCCTATACGCCGGAAAGCGCTGGCGACTACGCTTCCGGTACGAACCATACGTTGCCGACCAACGGATATGCAAAAAGCCTACAGTGGCGTGAACCTGGACAGCTTCATCAAGAAGATCACGTTCCAGGAGATCACGGCCGACGGCATCCGGCTGTTGGGCGGGACGATCCGGACAATGGCGGCCAACGAGCAGCTGGATGCGCACAAGAATGCAGTAACAATCAGATTGAACACATTATGAAAGACTTAAAAGATTTAGTCAGACCCAATGTCTGGAACATGAAACCCTACTCGTCTGCCAGAGATGAGTTTCAAGGTAATGCCTCCGTTTTCCTGGATGCAAACGAAAACCCGTTTAACAGACCGTACAACCGCTATCCCGATCCTTTGCAATGGGAACTGAAGAAGAAGATTGCGGAGATCAAAGGGGTGAAACGCGAGTCTATCTTTCTGGGGAACGGAAGTGACGAACCGATCGATCTGATTATCCGTGCGTTTTGCGAACCGTCTATCGACAGCATCGTAAGCATCGCGCCTTCCTACGGCATGTATGAAGTCGCGGCCAATGTCAATAACGTAGAGTTCCGGAAGATCAAGCTGGACGAAAAGTTCGACCTGGATACCGACAGTCTTCTGGAAGCGGCAAACGACTGGGTGAAGGTGATATTCCTGTGTTCTCCCAACAACCCGACGGGAAATAATCTGAGCCGTGACCGCCTTTACAAAGTATTGAATACATTCCAAGGGATCGTTGTGATTGACGAGGCTTATGTCGATTTCTCCATCGAGCCTTCTTTCTTAGGCGAGTTGGAGAAATTCCCGAATCTGATCGTCCTGCAAACCATGTCCAAAGCGTGGGGGCTGCCGGAATCCGGTTGGGAATGGCTTTTGCTTCTCCCGAAATCATTGCGATCCTCAATAAGATCAAATATCCGTACAATGTAAATCTGCTGACTCAGGAACGTGCCTTGTATATGCTTGAAAACAAGGAACAGATGGAAAAACAGCTTCGTTCGATCCTTTCCGAGCGGATTCGTCTGCAAGCTGCATTGCCGGAGTTGAACTGCGTGCGCAAGATTTATCCTACGGATGCAAATTTTATCCTGGTCGAAGTGACGAATGCCGATACGATCTATAAAAATCTGGTCAGACAGGGTATTATCGTCCGTAACCGGACAAATGTGACCATGTGTAACGGCTGCCTTCGCATCACGGTCGGCAAGTCGGATGAAAACGATGCTTTGCTCGAAGCGCTTAAAAAAATGTAAAGATTTATGAAATGAAAAGAGCCTTATTTATAGACCGGGACGGAACGCTTGTGATAGAGCCGCCGGTGGACTATCAGTTGGACAGCTTGGAGAAGTTAGTGTTTTATCCGAAGGTGTTCCGTAACCTGTACTTTATCCGTAAACAGTTGGATTTCGAGTTTGTGATGGTGACGAACCAGGACGGTTTGGGTACGGATTCCTTTCCGGAAGACACTTTCTGGCCGGCACACGACAAGATGTTGAAGACCTTGGAAGGCGAGGGGATCCGTTTCGACGATATCCTGATCGACCGTTCTTTTCCGGAAGAAAACTCTCCGAACCGGAAACCCCGTACAGGTATGTTAGGCCGCTATCTGTCCGGCGAATATGACCTGGCAAACAGTTACGTGATAGGTGACCGGCTGACGGATATGCAGCTGGCAGCCAATTTAGGGGCAAAAAGGGATATGGCTTCGTCCGGATGACGTCGAGGCGCGACAGTTGCTCACGGAGAATACGGCTATTTCTCCCGTCCTGATTACAGACGATTGGGACCGGATCACGGAATATCTTTTTGCCGGAGAACGCCGGGGCACTATCCGACGTACGACAAAGGAAACGGATATTTTTGTAGAAGTGAATCTGGACGGACATGGGCGGACGGAGATTTCCACCGGTCTCGGCTTCTTCGACCATATGCTCGACCAGATCGGAAAACATTCGGGTATCGATTTGACGGTACGGGTGAAAGGAGATCTGGAAGTAGACGAACATCATACGATAGAGGATACGGCTATTGCGCTTGGAGAAGCTTTGTTAAAGGCTTTAGGCGATAAGAGGGGGATCGAACGCTACGGTTACTGTCTGCCGATGGACGATTGTCTGTGCAGTGTGGCGCTTGATTTCGGAGGACGTCCCTGGTTAGTCTGGGATGCAGCCTTTCACCGTGAGGTAGGGGATATGCCGACCGAAATGTTCTTGCATTTCTTTAAAAGCCTGAGCGATGCCGCCCGCATGAACCTGAACATTAAAGCGGAAGGCACAAACGAGCACCATAAGATCGAAGGAATCTTCAAGGCTTTGGCCCGCTCCATCAAGATGGCTATCCGCCGCGACATCTACAGGTATGAACTGCCGAGTACAAAGGGGCTTTGTAAATTAAAATTAAAAATTAAGAATTAAAAAATTACGGTCGATGATATTTTTTAATTCTTAATTTTTAATTTTCAATTTACTCCGCGTTCGGTCCTTCCACATAGAGCTTGCCGTTCTCATCGATTCCCATCTTGTCGATAAAGACAACTCGCTCGCTTCCTGTTTTCTGAGTGTAACCGTGATAAACACAATACATCTGCTTGCCGTCTTTCGACCAGGTCACGCTGTTATGCCCCGTACCGGTAACGATGCCTCCCTGCTCCACGTTCTTTTGTAGCACAGGATTATCGTTCGATTTGACAAACGGGCCGAGCGGACTTTTTGCTGTTGCATAGCCGACAGCATAATTCTTTCCTTTATAATAGTTGGCCGAATACATCATATAGTAGGTATCGCCTTTTTTCATCGTATAAGGACCTTCCGTCCAACGGCGGTTGATCTCACCGGAAGTAACGGAGCGGCTTTCCCATTCGGATTGCGTGTCGTCCAGTTTTACTGGCGGACGGAGCAGCAGGACCGGTTCACCGATCACTTCTGTCAAATCCGGCTTTACCTCGATGCCATATATCCAGCTTTCCTCTATCTTGTCGAACTTCCCTTCTTTTTTAGCCTTTTCGGCAATTTCGCTTTCCACCGGATGTTTGTAGCAACAACGGGAAAAAAATATAGGTAGGTCCGTCCATCCTCGTCATCGATCAAGTTCCCGTCGATAACCGGATAGCCCGGATCAAACAAAGGTTTGTCGAATAATTCCTTGAAAGGTCCTGTCGGTTTATCTGCAACGGCCACTCCGATACGGAAATTTTCCAATTCGTTAGTCGGATTTTCTTTCCAGTCGGCACTGTACAGCATATAGAACTTGCCACCCCGTTCATACACCTCCGGCGCCCAGAAGTTGGCGACTCCCCATGATCCCGGAACATTGCCCCGAAATACCTGTCCTTCGGCTTTCCAGTTGGCCAAGTCGGGAGAGGAATACACACTGAAGCCGTCGACAGCACCTCCGCCTGTTCCATACATGTAGTATATGCCGTCCGAAGCCAGCAGTACATAAGGATCACCAAACTTTACGGGAAGGGGATTGGTATGCACGATACTCTTTTCCTGTTGTTCCTTCTGCACTTTGTGTACGCAGGAAGAAAAAGCTAATACAGCTGAAAGCAGTATTACAAATTGTTTCATTTGTCTCATAGAATGTCTGTAAAATTAAAAACACATAATAAAGTGGTGACAAATATACAAAATTGAAATTATTTCCTTTCCTTTGATGTCCGATTTAAGCAGAAAAAAGAGTATGGTTAGAAATATATTGATAGCATTTTGTGTGATCCTGTTCGTCTCGTGCAGCAAGGACACGGAATCCAAGTTGTTCGGTAAATGGCAATTACAGAAGGTAGAAGCAAGCGGTAACGTGCAGAATGTCGATACGGTTTATTTTAATTTTGAACATTCTTTGTTTATGTACCAGGTGTACGTTACGGAAATCGACTCTTTCCGCCATCAATATGGCTACAACACGTTGGAAGGTGAAAAAACATTGCTGCTGGAATTAGAGAATGATCCGAGGCCGATCAGTAAATTCCTGCCTTATACCGACTGGAATTCTTCCAAACAAACCTATACAATCGATAAACTGGAATCCAAGCAACTGATCTTAAGCCGTGAGGGGAAAACATATACGTTCCGGAAGTTCTAAAGATTAAATAAGAAATGCGAGCCGACTTTGAAAGTTGCTCGTGAGATCAGCCGAAAATTGAATATCGATGCTGATATCGTCTTAGGTGTATAAAATTAAAGAAAGAAGAAAAGAGCCGAGATCGGTAAAAATTACCAGTCTCGGCTCTTTTTTTGTTTAAACAGACAGTTCTCCGGGACGTTCGGAATCGTCAGCCCCGTTGCCGTTTGACCCTGATCTTTTCTTTCGCTGGTTGTTGGCGGTGGTCGTTTCGGTGATCAGCTGATTCAGGTTGTTGACAAATGCCGTTGCCGCCTCCAAAGGTACGGCAACGCTGTAGGATTGTGCCAGCATGACCAGATCTTCATAATATCCGTCGATCCGCTCGCGCAGAACCGCACCGCTTTCCTTCTTGTTGGCTGCCCGGTTCTGTGTCCGTTGGCTCGTCAGGCTGATATAGGCGTTGTTCTCCTTTTCGAGTTCGTCCAAATAAGCCGCCAGTCCGAGCGTCTCCACGTAGGAGATGTTTTCGTCCTTTCTCAAATCGATCAAAAGCCCTTGTATCTTGGCACTTTCCTGTGCTACCGGGAGACGGGCGATACCGATATAAGGCTTGATGACCTTGTATAAATATTTTCCTGCATCTCTTTCAGCCTCAAGTGGCAATGTCCCGGCACGGGAGATACGTGTCGTGATGTAAACAACTAAATTATCCCGATTCTTTTCGTGTAATTCGGCTTTTTCCGTTTCCTGCGAGATACGGCTTTCATCCACAACGTCTGCCAGGGCAAGCACGTCCTTTTCCATTGCATTGACAAACTCTTTTGACAGACCGATGTCCGGAGCTCCTGATGCTTGCACTTCTTTGTCCAAAGAGAGTTCATCCGGACGGTCTTCCTCGCCGCCCGATGGGGGAGGGAGCAAAGCGAGTACGGAGTTCATATAGGCCAGGTACTCGGCGTTATTGAGTGTGTAAAGCATGATTACTTTGATTTTCGTGTATGTTCCCATAGGCATTCGAATTAAATGTTTAAATTGTCCTGCAAGGTAGACAATAATTATTGATTTAGCATTGCTTTCTGCTTTTATTGTCCGGAAAAGTCTTCAAGAAACCTTGAAATGCCGTTCCAACGGTGAAAAATATCTTCAAGAAATCTTAAAGCCGTTTTTGAATGGAGAAAAGTCGTTTCAAGATTTCTCAAAACGGCTTTTCAAAGGTGCAAACCCATTTCAAGATTTCTTGAGACCGCCCTGCACAGTGAGAAACGGCTTCAGGATTTCTTGAAATGGGTTTGCAGGGGTGCGACGGGGGTGCGAGTTTTCTTTGCTTAATCATTCAAAAACACGATCTTTGTGGACGTATTGAAAATAACGTAGAAGCGTTTCGATATACAGTATTGATTCATATTTCACGTATGACATCCGCCACCTCTGCCCGTGCCTCCCGAATCAAATCTCCCGGAGCGATCCGGATCTGCAAGCCCCGCTGTCCGGCGCTGACATAAATGTGATCGAACTGTCCGGCGGTGTGGTGGATATAGGTCGGGAAATGCTTTTTCATGCCGATGGGGAGCAGCCGCCACGGATGTAGCCGGTGAGGGGGAGGAGTTCTTTGACCGGGATCATTTCACAACTTTTGTTGCCGGAGACTTTAGCGGCCTTTTTCAGATCAACCTCGTCGGCGCCGGGAATGACACAGACGAAGTAGCCGCTTTTGTCGCCGTGGAGGACAAGCGTCTTGAATACCTGCGCGACATTCTCGCCTAACTGGTCGGCGACGTGCGTCGCGCTCAGATCGTTTTCATCTACTTCATAAGGAACCAGCTGGTAAGCCACTTTGGCTTTGTCCAGCAGGCGTGCTACGTTTGTTTTGTTAATTTTCATCGCTATTAAGAAACTGTTTCTTCTATTCCTTTCATAGAAAGCTGAACCCGTTTGCGAACGAGGTCGACGCTTAACACTTTTACTTTCACATGTTGATGGATCGAGACGACTTGTGTCGGATCACTGATAAAACGGTCTGCCAATTCGGAAATATGAACCAGCCCATTCTCCTTGATGCCGACATCGACAAAACAGCCGAAATTCGTTATATTGGTGACGATACCCGGCAGCACTTGCCCTTCTTTCAGGTCTTCGATCGTCTTCACCGTTGGATCGAAAGAAAATACTTGGATGGTCTGGCGAGGATCGCGTCCCGGCTTATCCAGTTCTTCCATAATATCCAACAAAGTCGGCATTCCGACTTTGTCCGTGACGTATTTTTTCAAGTCGAGCTTTTTCTTCAGTTCTTTATTGCTGATCAGTTCGGTGACAGTACATTTCAAGTCCTTTGCCATCAGTTCGACGATCGGATAACTTTCCGGATGGACGGCCGAGTTGTCCAATGGGTTTTTACCATCTTGGATACGAAGGAAACCAGCACTTTGTTCAAAAGCCTTTTCTCCCATGCGGGGTACTTTCAGGAGTTCGCGACGAGACTGGAAAGGTCCGTGTTCGGTTCGGTAGTCGACGATGTTTTGTGCTAACGTCGGGCCCAATCCGGAAATATAGGTCAATAGGTGCTTGCTTGCCGTATTGACATTCACGCCGACTAAGTTTACACAGCTTTCCACCGTCTGGTCGAGGCTCTTTTTCAGGGCACCCTGTTCGACATCATGCTGGTATTGCCCGACACCGATGCTTTTCGGATCAATCTTGACCAACTCGGCAAGCGGGTCCATCAAGCGACGGCCGATACTGACGGCGCCACGGACCGTCACGTCATATTCGGGAAACTCGTCGCGGGCTATCTTGGATGCGGAATAGATGGATGCTCCGTTCTCACTGACCACGAACACTTGTACTTTGCGATCATAGCGGATATTGGTAATGAACTGTTCCGTCTCGCGGCTTGCTGTCCCGTTCCCGATAGCGATGGCGTCGATGGCGTATGTGGCTACCAGTTGTGCCACTTTGGCAGCCGCTTTGCTTTTTTCGTTCTGGGGCGGGTGAGGATAGATCGCTTCATTATGTAACAATGCCCCCTGCGCGTCGAGGCAAACCAGTTTACAACCAGTACGATAACCGGGATCGACACCCAACACACGTTTTTGTCCCAATGGCGGAGCCAACAACAACTGGCGCAGGTTTTCGGTAAATACACGGATCGCTTCTTCGTCGGCTTTTGCCTTGCTCAAATTAGCAAATTCGGTTTCGATGGAAGGTTTCAGCAGGCGCTTGAAAGACTCGTCTACAGCTATCGATACTTGGTCGGATGTTTCGCCCCGTCCCTTCACGAAACGGCGTTTCAACCGGTCCAGGCAGCCCGTCGTGTCGGGAGAAATGCTTACACGCAGGATACCTTCCGTTTCACCTCGGCGCAGGGCCAACAGACGATGTGAACTTATACGGTTCAGAGTTTCACTGAATTCGAAATAATCGAGGTATTTAGCGCCCTCTTCCTCTTTTCCTTTGATGACTTTGGACGTGATGACTGCCGTGTGTGAGAAAGAATTCCGGACGACATTGCGGGCCTCTTCGTTCTCATTCACCCATTCAGCGATGATGTCGCGTGCCCCTTGCAACGCTTCTTCAGCGTTCTTCACTTCCCCTTTGATAAAGGCTGCCACGCGGGCTGGCAAGTCTCTTTCGTTTTGCATCATCACGATTCTGGCAAGAGGTTCGAGTCCTTTCTTACGGGCAATTTCCGCTTTGGTGATCCGTTTGGGCTTGTAAGGCAGATAAAGGTCTTCTATTTCGGTACTATCCCACGAATCCTCGATCCTCTTTTTCAGTTCGGGAGTCAGTTTGCCTTGTTCTTCTATGGAGGATAAGATACTTTTTCTTTTCTCTTCTTCAGTTCGGTCAACTTGTCCAACTGATCTTTGATATTGCCGATCTGAACTTCATCCAGTCCTCCGGTCACCTCTTTGCGGTACCGGCTGATGAAAGGGATTGTCGCTCCTTCTCCCAATAGCCCGATGGTTCGTTCCACCTGTCCGGCAGGAATGTTCAGGATACGGGAAATCTGCGCATGAAATGATGTTACCATATGGGTTGTTTCTTTATATTTGAATCGCAAAGATAATTGTTTGGTATTTATTTTGCTCCAGCCGGCGAGTTCTTTATCTAAACATTTGCAATTCACGTTTAAATTCAAGAATTTTGTCAACCTAAATTCGACCGCTTTGTCAAGTTGGATATGTTCAAACAGGGAACAGGTCTCGGACTTTCCATCTGCAAGACAATCATTTCTATCTTGAAAGGGGAAATAGGAGTGGAATCGGAAGAAGGCAAGGGGTCTACTTTTTGGTTTACCATCCCTTGCTCACCGGTAAAAGTCTCTTAATGGCTGGTTGGATCCAAACGAACTGTCTTATCTGCAAACAAATGCAGTTCTCCGGGATTATGGGAAGTGAAGAGAATCGTCTGCCCATTCTCTGTTTGCCGTTCACGGATACGCTTGATAATACGGCGGCTTAAAGCCTCGTCTAAACCTTTTAAAAGGCTCGTCCATGAGCAGGAGTGGAGAAGGGTAAGTCAAGGCACGTGCTATCGCTGCTCGTTGTTGCTGCCCGAAACTCAGTTCATTCGGAAAACGGTTCTCAAAGCCGTCCAACTCCATCTTTTGCAATATTGAAATCGCCTGTTCGAAAGCAATTTCTTTTTTCAGATAGGCAGCCAAGGGTAAGGCGATATTTTCGGCAATTGTCAACTGGCTGAGTAATTCGGGTTCCTGGAATACATAAGCTATTCCGGTTTTAAAGTCTGTTTCGATTTCCCCTTGTGCGGGTTTTAAAATGTTTCCTATCAGGTTCAACAAGGTCGTTTTGCCAGTTCCCGACGGAGCTGTTATGCCATATATGAATCCTTTTTCGAAAGTATAGCTAAAGTGGGACAGGACCGTATCCGAACCATACCGATATGAAATATCACGAATCCGTATATCGCAATTTCCTTTTGGCACAGGTTGTTTACTGCAATGCTTGTTGTAATGTATAGGGAATCGTTGCTTCGCCAACCAGCTGATTCCTCTATCAAAAAGATAACTGATCAGAATTGCTATAATCGTCCATGCGATCAATTCGGGAACGGCTATAAAAACTTGTGCCTGTTTCATTTCCCCGCCTATACCGGGCGAACATTGCGCCAGTACCTCTCCCATAATGATAGCACGCCAACCAAAGCCCGAAGCAGATGCAAGACCGCTGTATAGGAATGGCTTCAGTTGCGGATAGACCACCTGTGTCAGCTTGTTCCAGCGTCCGATCCTAAATTGACGAGCCATTATCGAAAACTCTTTCCTCTGTCCTCGTATTCCTTTCGTCAGGTTTTCCGTAAGGAGTGGGAACATGGTCAGAAAAGCGATTATCAAAGGAATACTTTCCGCATTCAGGAAAATCAAAGCCAAGAGTATAAATGAAATGACCGGAATGGAACGCATGATGGCCAGTAACGGACGAAATAGTTCATAAATCCACTCGCATTTGTAGAACAAGAGAGAAACTCCCATAGCCGCCATTAACGATATAGACATCCCGATGGTTCCACGCAACACTGTCGCCATGACTGATTGATAGAATGAACCGGATGCGAAAAGTGCAACGAGCGTGCTAAATAGGTGAGGTATGGACGGAACCAAATCCGGCAAACGGACCAGCATGGTCAATAGTTGCCAGGCCAATATGAGGATTGTAATCGACAGGATCGTAAAGATGCTTTTCTTCATTTTCGGATTATTTATAGAATTGCTCATCGGGCATTTTTCCTCCCAATGCTTTAGGTTCATATTGCTCAATCAGTTGCAGGAAGTGAAGTATATTTTCTTGGGCTTCGGAGACTGTTTTATAGTCAATCTTACAACGTTCGATACTTTCGGGCGTCAACATGCCAAATGTAAAAATGTTTTCCTTTTCCAATATACAAATAGCCTGTTCCGGCTGCTCTACGGCAAAACGGCAAGAAGTATTTAAAAGACTGTCTATCGTTTCTTTACTTTTTTTTCAAGGTAGGCACATAGAGTATGGCTGTGTGGGCAAATCCTAAAGAGGCTGAATCAGGCTTGTTTAGGTCTGCCAATATTTGCAACGTGCTGTCTTTCCGCAATGCAATACTCAAGAACGGTTCTCCTAAAACGGCATAATCGACTTTCCCGGCCAACAGTCCCTGCATGATTTCATGTGCGGTAGTGAATGAATAATTCAATGTGTAATTAAGTTTATGTTGCCGGAGATAATGACGGGTAAGAATGTCAGGTGTCGTTCCTGCTCCGAAAATATGTAAAACCGATTTGTTCTCACCGGATATACCTTTGTCGCTTCTACCTACCAAATAGAGGGTACCCCATATCGGACAACCTGCCAGATGATATCGAATGCCTTTATTATACAAGTTGACAGCACTGATCATCGGCAAAACAGCTATATCAGCTTCACCTTTTATCAGAGTAGCTTGCATCAAGTCAGGAGAATCGATTATCCGAACGGAAAGCGGCTTGCCGTCGATAACGGGCGTTTCTTTCATCCAGTGTGCAAAGGCAATGGCGGAAGGACCACGCAGAACTGATACACGTATCATTCCCGCATCTGTTTTCGGTTTACTATTGCAACAGCATAAAATAAATAGCAAGCAAAGGCATCTGAAGAATGTCATAGCATAAAAAGTTTAGGCAAACTTAAGAAAAAAGTCTCGATTTATGGCAAATCACATAAAAAATGCCGTTGTGGCAAAACCACAGCGGCACTCCAATCACATTTTTGAAAATCAAGCTTCGGCAGCAGACTCGCTTTTTCTTTACATTCGTAACAATCTCCTGTTTGTCCTTGTCGAAGTCGACAACAATCGTATCACCTTCTCCGACAGACGCTCGGATAATCATTTCTGCCATTTCGTCTTCCAGATATTTCTGGATGGCACGCTTCAGCGGACGTGCACCGAACTGAATGTCATAACCTTTGGTGGCAACAAAATCTTTGGCGGCGTCTGTCAGTTCCAAAGAATAACCAAGACCAGCCACGCGTTTGTAAAGACCTTGCAATTCGATGTCAATGATCTTATGGATTGCTTCCTTATCCAATTGATCGAACATAATGATGTCGTCCACACGGTTCAAAAACTCCGGAGCGAATGCCTTGTTCAGTGCTTTCTGGATAACGCTGCGGGAGAAGTCCTTATCTGGCTCGCCGGCAGCCTGCGAACTGAAACCGACACCACGGCCGAAGTCTTTCAACTGGCGTGTACCGATATTAGACGTCATGATCAGAATTGTATTCTTAAAGTCGATCCGTCTGCCAAGACTGTCAGTCAGACGACCTTCGTCCAGGACTTGCAGCAGCAGGTTGAACACGTCCGGATGCGCTTTCTCGATCTCATCCAACAAGACAACAGAGTAGGGCTTACGGCGGACCTTCTCGGTTAACTGACCGCCTTCTTCATAACCTACATATCCCGGAGGCGCACCGATCAGGCGGGACACCGCAAACTTTTCGAGATACTCGCTCATATCGATACGGACCAAAGCGTCGGCCGAGTCAAACAGATATTCCGCCAACTTTTTGGCCAGATGAGTCTTACCGACACCTGTCGGCCCTAAGAACATGAATGTTCCGATCGGCTTGTTCGGATCCTTTAAGCCAACGCGGTTGCGCTGAATTGCTTTTACGATCTTCTGAACGGCATCATCTTGGCCGACTACTTTCTTCTTTAGGTTCTCCGCCATTTCGAGTAATTTCAGGTTTTCAGCTTTTTGCGATACGTTGGACAGGGACACCTGACATCATGGCTACAACTTCAGCCACCTTATCTTCATCCACCGTTTCGCGATGCTCCTGCAATTCTTGCTCCCATTTGGCTTTGGCTGCTTCCAACTGTAAGAGGTACTGACGTTCCTTGTCACGGAAGCTGGCAGCCAATTCAAAGTTTTGTGACTTAACGGCAGCAAGCTTCTCTGTTTTGGTTGCCTCGATCTTGGCTTCCAGTTCTTCAATGCTTTTCGGAACCGTTATGTTAGATATATGTACGCGAGAACCGGCTTCATCCAACGCATCAATTGCTTTGTCCGGGAAGTTGCGGTCACTGATATAACGTTCTGTCAGTTTTACACAAGCTTGCAAGGCTTCGGGCGTATAGATCACATTGTGATGTTCTTCGTAGCGGGCCTTGATATTTTGCAGGATCTGCAAAGTTTCTTCCGCTGTTGTCGGATCGACGATCACTTTCTGGAAACGACGTTCCAAAGCTCCGTCTTTCTCGATATTCTTACGATATTCATCGAGTGTCGTAGCACCGATACATTGTATTTCTCCACGGGCCAGGGCCGGCTTCAGCATATTGGCGGCATCCATTGAACCTGAAGCTGAACCTGCACCGACGATCGTATGGATCTCATCGATAAACAGGATGATATTCGGGTTCTTAGACAGTTCGTTCAGAATCGCCTTGATACGTTCTTCAAACTGACCGCGATATTTGGTTCCAGCCACGATAGATGCCATATCCAAGCTGATCACACGTTTGTCGAACAAAACGCGGGAAACTTTGCGCTGGATGATACGCAGTGCCAAACCTTCCACAATTGCCGATTTGCCGACACCTGGCTCACCGATCAAGACAGGATTGTTCTTTTTGCGACGGCTCAATATCTGAGCTAAGCGTTCGATCTTCTCTCGTCCGACAATCGGATCGAGACGGTTTTCAGCGGCCGCACGCGTCATATCTGTACCGAAGTTGTCCAATACAGGCGTGTCGTTTGGTGATTTTGGTTGTGCAGAGCCGGCTCCGGAAGAGGAGCGGGGAGACTCCCGGCGGGAAGAGTAATCATCGTCATCATCTTCATCATCATCGGTGTAGCCATCACTGATTCCTTCAAAATGTTCGGCATCTTCTTCTCCAATAAGATCATCCATGTGCTTCAAACCTGTGCCGCTTATCAGGTAATTATATATACTGCGATACGTTATGCCCACTTCGTTCAGCACCTTTGCCGCAACATTAAACTCTTCTTTCAAAATGGCCAGAAGCAAATGTTCCGTTCCGGTTTCTTTTTTCTTGAACAAGCGCGATTCAAGCATACTCATACGCAGTACGCGCTCGGTTGTTTTACTAATAGCGATATCATGCTGGACAGCATCTTCGGCATCGATTGTATTTTTAATTTCCTGTTCGATCTTTCTTTTGATATCCCATTCGTCGACATTTAGTTCGCGCAGGGCCTGCACGGCTTTCCCTTCGCCGTCGCGGATAATTCCAAGCATTAAGTGTTCCGGTCCAATATAACTGTTCTGAAGCCTTGCTGCTTCTTCACGGCTATATTCAATAACGTCCATTAATCTCTTTGAATAGTTATTTTTCATATTATAATAATGTACTATGATAGTGCAAATGTAATAAACTCTCGTCATATATCTAACAAAATCCATGCCATTATTCCTTAAAAGAAAATAAAGTATTGAAGGCAGGCTTGTCATATATTACAAAAAACAGCTTTATCTTGTTATAAAGAAACATTAAAAAATATTACCCGTAAGTGTAATTCCAAATACATGTACTACTAATCCCATTTTCATAGGGTGGCAGTTTCATTTTGATGGTTTGAAACCGGATGCCTTCTGACAAGTAAATTCTAAAATTTCGAGTCAAAAGCTTTCGTGATACACGGAAAAGCCTTACCTTAGTGCACTTTTTGAAAGGTGAGATATTGAGTGTAATTAATATAAGACTAAATGGTTGATCAAGACAGAATTATTAAGATTAACATCGAGGAGGAAATGAAATCGGCATACATTGACTATTCAATGTCTGTCATTGTTTCACGTGCCCTTCCGGATGTTAGGGATGGTTTTAAACCGGTTCATCGTCGTATTTTGTTTGGAATGAATGAATTGGGTAATACATCCGACAAACCTTATAAAAAATCTGCGAGAATTGTTGGTGAAGTTTTAGGTAAATACCATCCACACGGTGACTCGTCTGTTTATTTCGCAATGGTTCGTATGGCACAGACATGGTCTATGCGCTATACGTTGGTGGATGGACAAGGAAACTTTGGCTCGGTGGACGGTGACAGTCCTGCTGCCATGCGTTATACAGAAGCAAGATTAAGTAAACTTGCCGAAGAAATGCTTCGCGATATCGACAAAGATACGGTTGATTTCCAGCTGAATTTCGATGATACACTGAAAGAGCCGACCGTATTGCCGACTCGTATCCCGAATTTGCTGGTAAATGGAGCATCTGGTATCGCCGTTGGTATGGCGACAAATATGCCAACACATAACCTTAGCGAGGTGCTGGACGGCTGTATGGCCTACATTGATACTCGTGGGGAAATGGAAGTAGCTGATTTGATGCAATATATCAAAGCTCCTGATTTCCCGACAGGTGCGACTATCTACGGATATGCTGGTGTAAAAGACGCCTTTGAAACAGGTAAGGGACGTATTGTTTTGCGCGGTAAAGCAGAAATCGAGACGGAAAATAATCATGAGAAGATTATCATTTCGGAAATCCCTTATGGTGTAAATAAAGCCGAACTGATCAAGTATATTGCCGATTTAGTGAATGAAAAGCGCATAGACGGCATATCGAATGTAAATGACGAGTCGGACCGCCAAGGCATGAGAATCGTCGTGGATGTAAAAAGGGATGCAAATTCGAGTGTTGTGCTCAACAAGCTATATAAGATGACGGCATTGCAGTCTTCCTTCAGCGTCAATAATATCGCGTTGGTGAATGGGCGTCCCAAACTGCTCAATCTGAAAGATTTGATCAAAGCGTTTGTCGACCATAGACATGAAGTTGTGATTCGCCGTACGAAATACGATTTGAAGAAAGCCGAAGAACGTGCCCATATCTTAGAAGGTCTGATTATTGCTTCCGATAATATTGATGAAGTCATTGCAATCATCAAATCATCTAAAAGCCCTGCTGAAGCTATCGAACGTTTGATGGAACGTTTCTCCCTGTCGGATATACAGTCTCGTGCCATTGTAGAAATGAGACTTCGCCAGTTAACTGGCCTGGAACAGGATAAACTTCGTGCAGAGTATGAAGAAATCGAAAAATTAATCGCATATTTGAAGGAAATTCTAGAAAATGACGATCTTTGTATGAAAGTCATCAAAGACGAGTTGCAGGAAATCAAGGACAAGTACGGAGATGAACGTAAAACAGATATCGTTTATGCCTCCGAAGAACTCAATCCTGAAGACTTCTATGCAGATGATGAGATGATCATTACCATCTCCCACATGGGATACATCAAGCGTACGCCGCTTAGTGAATTCCGTGCTCAGGGACGCGGCGGAGTAGGGGCCAAAGGTTCTGAAACGCGTGACGAAGATTTTGTAGAATATATCTATCCGGCTTCCATGCATGCTATCTTGCTGATCTTTACGGCAAAAGGAAAATGTTATTGGTTGAAAGTGTTCGAAATTCCGGAAGGAGCGAAGAACTCAAAGGGTAGAGCGATCCAGAACTTGTTGAACATCGAACCGGATGACAAGGTCAACGCTTTCATTCGCGTAAAGAAGCTGACGACAGACACCGAGTTTATTAATTCGCACTATCTGTTGTTCTGTACAAAGAAAGGTGTGATCAAGAAGACGTTACTGGAAGCATATTCTCGTCCTCGTCAGAATGGTGTAAATGCCATCACATTACGTGAAGACGACGGTCTGATCGAAGTTTGTATGACAAATGGCAATAATGAAGTTCTGATTGCAAACCGTAACGGACGTGCTATCCGTTTCCATGAAAATGCAGTGCGCGTTATGGGCCGTACAGCATCCGGTGTAAGAGGTATGACACTTGATGACGATTCTAACGACGAAGTTGTAGGAATGGTTTGCATTAAGGACAAAGAAAAAAGAAACTGTACTGGTTGTGTCCGAACAAGGTTACGGCAAACGTTCTAATATCGAAGATTATCGTATTACGAATCGCGGAGGTAAGGGTGTCAAAACCATCAACATTACGGAAAAGACCGGTAAACTAGTTGCCATCAAGAATGTTACGGAGGAAAACGATATTATGATCATTAATAAATCCGGTATCACAATCCGTATGAAGGTATCCGATCTGAATGTCATCGGACGTGCAACACAAGGGGTACGCCTGATTAATTTAGGAAAACGTAATGACGAAATCGCCTCTGTATGCAAAGTGCTGTCACAGACCGAAGAAGAGATCGCTGAAGAAAAAAGCACAGCGTGAAGCTTTAGAAGATGCGGCAATTCATGAACATCCAATAGAGAATACCGATTTCGAAGATGTTTCTGATGATGTCGAAAGCAATGAAAATGCGGACGATACAGAAGGAACAACTGAGGAATAATTTAAACAAATAGAAATATTAATCTCAAATCACTATCACAAATGAAACGAGTATTATTGACAGTTGCACTATGTGTTGCAGCATCTGCCTCTTTCGCACAGAAAAAGTTGTGAACGAGGCACAGAGTATTGCGAAAGGAAGTAACGCAGATTTCGGAGAAGCCAGAACCTTGATCAAAGGAGCGTTGGAAAATCCGGAAACTAAAGACGATGCTAAAACTTGGTATGTAGCAGGTTTTATCGAAGATCAGCAGTTCAATGCTGAAAGAGCTAAACAAATTCTGGGACAGCAACCCAACGAGCCGGTTATGTACGAAGCTTTGTATGGTATTTTACCTTATTTCCAGAAAGCCTACGAACTGGATCAGTTGCCTAATGAAAAAGGTAAAGTGAAACCTAAATACACAAAAGATATCAAAAGTATCTTGAGCGCAAACCATGTATATCTGTTCAATGGTGGTGCATATTATTTCGATAAACAAGAGTATAAAAAGCATACGATTTCTTCAACCAATATGTAGAAATATCCGAACTGCCAATGTTCGCAGGGACTCAGACTGCGGAAAAAGACTCTACATTCATGACAGTTCAGTTCTATGCAGCAGCAGCAGCTTCTTTAGCTAAAGATTCCAGATTGGCTATTGCCGCTTTGGAACGTGCTAAAAATACTCCTTATCGTCAATATGATGTTTATCAGTATCTTTGCTACGAATACGGAGAGGCAAGAACTGCTCAGGATTCTGTTATGTTGGAAAAAACATTCGAAGAAGGCATGCAGGTTTTTCCAGATTCGGCATTCTTCTTGAATAACTTGATCAATACATACATCTATTCCAATAGAAATGAAAAAGCATTGGAAATGTTGAATGTTGCAATCCAGAAAAATCCAAATGATGCAAACCTTTACAATGTAATGGGACGTGTTTATGAAACCGGATTAAAAGATTATGCCAATGCTGAAAAGAATTTCCAGATTGCTTTAGAAAAAGATCCGAATTTGACAGATGCGCTTTCTAACATTGGTCGTATCTATTACAATCAAGGAGTGAACAAATTAAGCGAAGCCAATATGATTAATGATAGTAAGAAATACCAGGAGGAATTAAGCATGGCAAAAGATTTGTTCAAAAAGCTCTTCCTTATTATAAAAAGCTCATGAAGCTGAACCTGAAAAAATGGACAACATGATCGCTTTGAGAGGTATCTATTACAATCTGAACATGGGGCCGGAATTAGAAGCTATTGAAGCAGAAATGAATAAATAATAGATCGGATAAGATTTATTTGATAAAAGAAAATATGTCATATAATGAACCCCGAAAGTTAGACAAAAAACTTTCGGGGTTTTTATTATGTCTGCGCAAAAAAGAAATTCAACAATCTTATTAAACATAATCGTAATTATCTTTAATTATCTTTAAGTATATCTAAAAATCCCGCTTTTTATATTTATTCGGTATCGTTTTTCTTTTTCCTTCTTGAAGGTAAGTTCGGTATATTTTCCCGAATGAAGCGCTTGAAACCGCTTAAAGAAACCTTATAATAATCGGCTAATTCGGCATATGTTGCATTTTCTTCTTTCAATTCTCTTTCGATCTGGCTTTTCTGGGAAAGGAGAAATTCGGTTTTGGGGCTTCCCAAAGGACGTCCTAATTTTGTTCCTTTGTTTTTACTGGCTGTCAATGCTTCTTTCGTACGGGCAGAAATAAGTTTGCTTTCAATCTCAGAAACAAGCCCAAATGTAAATGCCAACGTCTTGCTGTTCACGTTATCTTCAAATGAATAACCTTCCTTGATACAGTAAAGTGCCACTTTCTTTTCAATACACAACAAAATCAAATGCATTATCTCCATTAGTTTCCTGCTGAGTCGAGTGACATCGGCGACGATAAGAATATCGCCTTCTTGTAAATTTTTTATTACGTCTTCGAGTCGGTTTTTCTCTTTGGAAGAATTTTTAGCATCTTTCAACCATTTGTCAATCTCAATTTTTTTTGCTTTTGCAAATTGTTCGATTGCGTTTTCTGGCTCTCTGTTTGTTGTTTATTTGAATATGTACGTATATAAGCGATTGTCATATTTTTTATTATTTAAATTTTGTTTTATCATTTGATATATAACAGATTGGTTTGCAATATGTTCATTCTAAAAGTTGATAAAGGGGGTATACATGTTGTAATGATCTCCTAAACTGATGCGAATGTACGTAAATAAAAAAAACAATGAAATATTTGGTAGTTAAAAAAAAATACCTACCTTTGCATCGCAATCAAAAATAAAAGAAATTGCAAAACGGGGTGTAGCGCAGTCCGGTTAGCGCACCTGCTTTAGGGGAGCAGGGGGTCCCAGGTTCGAATCCTGGTACCCCGACATAAATAAGAGGTCGTAATTAGCTGATCAAAGTCATAACGAGTTGATACATATATTGTATCAACTCGTTATGACTTTTGAATCTTTCTCATATACTCTTATCGGGCAAGACGTGAAGCTCCGGAAGAAGTCTTCTGATCTCTTTTTCTTGCCTTTATTCTTGAGAGCGAGTAATAAGGCTTCAAGTACCTGAGACATCATTGTCCAGATACTATTTTCATCTTGGGCCGTATAGATATTTCCATCGGACAGCCGGGAAAAGGCCGGACAACCATGCGGATAGTCAAAATCTTTTACACAGAAGTATTTTACGATATATTTTTATCTCTATCTTTGCGCCATAAATTAAAAAATAATCATCTTGGCAAGAAATAAGAAGCAGTTGCCTTTATTGGAAAAGGTAACAATAACAGATGTAGCCGCAGAAGGAAAGGCTATCGCACGCGTAAATGACATGGTCGTATTCGTACCTTTTGTTGCGCCCGGAGATGTCATAGACATACAATTGACACGTAAGAAACATAGTTATGCGGAGGGAAAAGCTGTATTTTTCCATGAATATTCGCCCCGACGTGCCGTGCCGTTCTGTGAACATTTCGGTGTATGCGGCGGCTGTAAATGGCAACATCTACCCTATGAGGAACAGATTCGCTACAAACACAAGCAGGTGATCGACAACCTGACCCGGATCGGTAAGATCGAAATGGAAGAAATACTCCCGATCAAGGGTTCCAAACATACGACTTTCTATCGTAACAAACTTGAATTTACATTCTCCAACAAGAAATGGCTGACGGAAGAGGAAGTGAAAACCGGAGCCAAGTTTGATTGCATGGATGCTGTAGGCTTTCATATTCCGGGAATGTTCGACAAGGTGCTCGACATTCACAAATGCTGGTTGCAGAACGATATTTCAAACCGCATCCGTTTGGCAGTCAAAGAATACTGCCTGACACACGAAGGCTATCCGTTCTTCGACCTTCGCAATCAGGAAGGATTTGTGCGTACGTTGATGATCCGTACGGCTTCAACGGGCGATCTGATGGTAGTGCTGGTATTTTCTATGAAGATGTGGAACGCCGCGAAGCGCTTCTCTCCTATGTGGCTGAACAGTTCCGGAGATCACTTCGCTGATGTATGTCATCAACGAAAAAATGCAACGATACGATTACCGACCAGGACGTCCTTGTGTTCCGCGGAAAAGACCATATCATCGAAGAGATGGAGGGGCTTCAATTCAAGGTAGGTCCTAAGTCGTTCTATCAGACAAACAGTGAACAGGCTTACGAACTCTATAAAGTTGCCCGCGAATTTGCCGGACTGACCGGAAACGAGATGGTTTATGACCTGTACACCGGAACCGGCACGATCGCCAACTTCGTCTCCCGCCAGGCAAAGAAAGTGATCGGTATCGAATATGTGCCCGAAGCGATCGAAGATGCCAAAGTGAACTCCTCGCTGAATAAGATCGAGAATACACTGTTCTACGCCGGCGACATGAAGGATATCCTGACACAGGATTTCATCAACCAACACGGCCGTCCGGATGTTATTATCACAGACCCGCCTCGTGCCGGTATGCATGACGATGTGATCAACACGATTCTTTTGCGGAACCGGAACGTATCGTTTACGTGAGCTGTAACCCCGCGACACAGGCACGCGACCTGAGCCTGCTCTCGGTGAAGTATGCCGTTAAGAAGGTACAGCCGGTAGATATGTTCCCACATACGCATCATGTGGAAAATGTCGTCCTCCTGGAGAAATTAAAAGTTAAGAATTAAAAGCTTAGAAAATAATGAACAAGATCATCCTCCTGTTTTCATTTGCTTTGTTGTTGTCCGGTTGTAATCGTGCGAGGCAGGAACAAGGACAGGAGGATGACGATGTAACAATTGACCTGCCTCAACTGAAAGCGCAAGGCGAAATAACGGCCGTCACGCTATATAGCTCGACTTCCTATTTTCAGTATAAGATGCAGCCGATGGGTTACGAATACGAACTGATCAAGGATTTCGCCCGTTCGGAAGGTCTTAAACTGAATATTAAAGTTGCCGAAAGTCCTGCCAAACTGATCGAAATGTTGGAAGCGGGAGAAGCCGATGTCGTCGCCTACCCGATTCAGATCAGCAACCGCATGAAAGAGAAACTCATCTATTGCGGACGGGAAGAGCAAGATTGCCAGGTGCTGATCCAACGTGCCAACAAAGGCGACAAGGTGATCACCGACGTGACGGAGCTGCTCGGAAAAGATGTCTATGTAAAGCCGGGAACCAAATATTTCGAACGGTTGAAGAACCTCGATGTCGAATTAGGAGGCGGTATCCGGATTCATGAAGCGGATGCCGACACAGTGACAACGGAGGATCTGATCGGCATGGTTTCGCAAGGAGAAATCCCTTACACCATAAGCGACGAGAATATAGCCCGCCTGAACAAAACTTATTTCTGGAACCTGAACGTTTCGCTGAAGATCAGTTTTATGCAACGCTCCTCATGGGTCGTACGCAAAAGCAGCCCCGAACTGGCTAAGGCCATCGACGCGTGGGCATCCGACAAGGCGGGAACGCATGTCTACAAGGCTTTGACGAAACGCTATTTCGAACTGAGCAAACAACCCGTCACGACCGAACTGCCGGAAGTCAAAAACGGACATGTATCGCCCTACGACGAGCTGTTCCGCAAACATGCCAAAAACATCGGCTGGGACTGGCAGCTACTTGCTTCTATCGGCTACCAGGAATCCCGTTTCAATCCGAACGTCGTCTCATGGGCCGGCGCAGAAGGGCTGATGGGAATCATGCCGAACACGGCAAAGGCTTTAGGGGTAACGCCTCACGAACTGAAAAATCCGGACACGGGAATCCGTACGGGTGTGGATTGCCTGCGCCGTTTCCGTCAGGGATTTGGAAAAATAACGGACCCAGTCGAAAAGATCAAGTTCACCTTAGCGGCTTACAATGCCGGGATCGGGCATATCTACGATGCCCAACGACTGGCAGAGAAATACGGCAAAGACCCATACGTCTGGGATGATAATGTGGCCGAATATATCCGGATGAAGAACTATCCGGAGTACTACAATGATCCGGTCTGCAAACACGGCTACCTGCGTGGTTCGGAAACCTTCAATTATGTGCGCGAGGTGATGGAGCGTTACAATTATTATCTTCATAAAACAGGAAAGAAATAAAGAGGTGCGTATTGCTTATAACCAATGGTACCCCAATAGCATTCCTTCCAAGCAATGGTACCCTATTGTTTATAACCAATCGGACCATCTTATTTTCAAGACCGGATATTTTCTTTTTATCATCTCCTTAATAAGCAACATCACCTTCGGATGGCTCAGTGGGACGCCATCCAGAATCTCTTTTATTTCATTCGTGCTGATTGAATATCCGGTTTCTCCCGAACGGTATTCAAAGCAAACGTTTATTTCCGGATTGCCGGTGATCAACAAGGCGACTGTACCCGGAAGATCTCCCCAGGGCGGGCAATCGATATGATCCGAATGAAAGACAGCCCTCACTTCCGTTCCCTTTCCCGGCTCGGATGTCAGGGGTGACACTGCCGCCGGTCTGCTCCGCATTCTGGATCAGGAAGGGAAGGCCGAGTCCGACTTTGCGAGTCGTGCGGGTGGTGTAGAACGGGTTCGTGACACGCCGGGCGGTTTCCGCATCCATCCCTGAGCCGTTGTCCGTGATGCGGATGACGATGCGGGTATCCTGCTCTTCTACGGACAGCCCTATCTCCGAAGCATTCGCCCGGATACTGTTTGCGGTGATATCGGTGATATGAAAAGATAGATTATTCATGCTGTTACAATCGTATGACCGTTTTCCTTTCGGAAAGCCATCGCTAAATGTTCAAAATCAAGCACATCTGCCCTTAACAGGGGAATATTTCGTGCCGATCTGTCCGGGATCATGCGCATCAGAAGCGCTATAGATCGTGTAATGCTTCAAATAAGCATGTGCCGCCAACAGCCTTTCATAGCGGGCAGCATCCTTGAACTCGATTGCATCCAGCGGCAACGAAGGATCTATAAACCCCAACTGGCTGATCAGGCTGAACGAAGGACGTTCGACATGGGCCGCAATGAACAACCCGCCCAGACGATGCACCACTGCGGCAATCTGTTCCACACTCCGGTCGAGGGCCGAGATAAGCAGATAAGGGGCTTCCCCCACGATCTCGTTCCGGGCGTTCACCCAGACCTGGTCGCCGAATCGTTCAGGGTCGTTCGGGACAGGCGGCAGATAGTCATCCAGATACATCTGGAAAGCGGCACGGGTCCGGTCATCTGCAAAAAGTGCCACGCAGTGCGCCTCTTCGCGTGTCGTCACCTCCGCACCGGCAAAGACCATGAGTCCCCGCTCCTCCCCTAAAGCCTGGATTTCGGGACATTGCAGCGTGCTGTTATGATCCGTCACAGCAATGGCATCCAACCCCCGTTCGAGGGCCGTTTCCACAATCCGCTGTGGGCTCATCTCCAAGCTTCCGCAAGGCGAAAGACAGGTGTGCAGGTGCAAATCTACCCGGTACTCCTTCATGCCTGTTGCAAAAGGCTGTATATTTTTCCCGTTACTTCGAATGCGGAAAGCGGCGTTCCGAGCAAAGGCACGTCTTCCTCTTTTCCTTTCTCAAGCGTCTCCTCGTCCGGCGAAGCCCCGTTCACGATCAGGACGGCTGCCGCATCTTTCAGGGTGGCGACCGCCACGATGTTCTGGTGTGTCTGCATCGTGACCCACAACATTCCTTCGTCTATATGTCCCATTACGTCACTCAACAAGTCGCTGGTGAAGCCGCCGGAAATCTCCGCGTCCAGTCCTGCCTCTCCGCAAAAAACGGTTAAGTTCAATTCTTTCACTAAATCACTGACCTTCATATTTGGCTCCTTTCTTATAACAATCTTTATTCAACCGGTCTTTCCCCACGTCTTTTCGATCAGGCGGAAAGCATGTTCCTTGTCCAGCTTCCCGTGCTTCTCCATATTGCGCTGCATGAAGACGCAATCGCTGAACTGCGCCTCATGGCGGACAATGTCTTCCGCCAACGCCTGGCAGTTGGGCGAACCACAGGCCCCGCAATCGATGCCGGGCAGGTAGCACATCAACTTGCGCACCTGCTCCATCTTTTTCAGGACTTCTTCGATATTTCCTTCGTATCGCAACTTCGGGTTGGGTTGAAGCGGACGAATGGTGATGTGTTGTTTCAGATAGGACAACGCCTCCAACCGGTCGGAATAGATCAGCGGGGCTTTGTCGCGTTTCATCGAACGCTTCATCACCCGCTCGGCTGTCAGGAAACGGTTGGCGACTGCCAGCACGCCACCGGCACAACTCCGGTCGCAGGCACGCAGTTCGAGGAAGTCCACATTGCGGACTTCGGTGGTCGACTCCATCCGTTCCAAGAATTCGATGACATTGTGTATCTCGTCTATCGCCAGGCAGCGGCCGGAGAAATGTTTGGTTTCGCCTCCCGTCTGGCTCCAACGCATCTCCTTCTTGGTCAGGGAGGGCGGAAGGACGCATTCGGGCGTGTAGTTCTTCGGACGGTTTTTCAGGATATGATATACCTTATTATATAGGGTATCCATATTGATCACGCCTTTGATCGTGGACGAATATCCCTCCGCACCTTTCAGGGAGGCGATCTTCGCCGCACAGGGCGTCACATAAAAAATACCGATTTCTTCGGACGAGAAACCATCTTCTTCCAATACCTTATGATAGTAAGTGGCTGTCGCATTGACCGGCGGCTTCACCAACAAGATATTATCGACCAGGGCCGGGAAGCGCACCTGTATCAGCCGGACGATAGCCGGGCAAAACGAACTGATGACAGGTTTATCCTCCGCCAGCTCCATCTGCCTGAGCATCTCGCGATGGATCATGTCTGCCGTAAACTCGACCTGGAACACATGCGTAAACCCCAGTTCGTACAGCGCACTGAAAATCTCTTCCTCCGTCGTATATTTGGAGAACTGCCCGATAAAGACCGTCGGGAACCAGCACGACACGGGCCTTGTAGTCGAATATCTTCTGGAAGTCGTCCTGCTCCACATAGATGGCTTCCGTCGGGCAGGCTTTCAGACATTCGCCGCAGTCCACACACCAACCTTTACGGATGGAGGCTTTCCCTCGCGGATACGAATCGCACCGGTCGGGCACTTCGTCATGCAGTGGGTACAGCCGACACAACGGTCATTGTCTATTTTCAATGCGTGGTAAAACTTTGTCTCTTCCATGGCTATCTGTCGTTTGCGGAGAAGTAGGTCAGCATACGGACAACCGTGCCCTCTCCTACTTTGCTCTCGATCGTTAATTCATCTACATTCTTCTTCATATTGGGCAACCCCATGCCTGCACCGAACCCCATCTCGCGGACGGCTGCCGATGCGGTGGAGAAACCTTCCTGCATGGCCTGTCCGATATCGGGAATGCCGGGACCTTCGTCTTGCAACAGAAGGCTGATCCTGTCGACTTCGATATCGGCCAGAACCGTCCCCCGCCAGGCGTGTGCCACAACGTTGACTTCGGCTTCATAAAGAGCGACGACCACCCGCTTGATGATGCGCGGATCGACGGACAGTTGCTTCAACACCTTCTTTATCTGGCTCGAAGCATAGCCGGCTTTTTGAGAAGTTGCCTCCTTCCAGTTCAAATCTGAATTGCATATCTTCACCTCCTTTTGTTTAATAGATCGGCGGAAGGCCGTTACAATAAAGTTCGCCGACCGTATGGTACATCGAGTGGTCCGTTTCCATCAGGATCATCTCGTTTTCCGCCGCCAGTTGTAAAATATCGGGAGTCGCTTTCTTTCCCCTGACGAACAGGATGCAGGAAACATCCGCCATCTCTGCCGTCCGGATCGTCTGCATGTTGCACAGACCCGTGACGAGGAGCACGCCGTTGCAATCCAATGTCAGGACATCGCTCATCAGGTCGCTGGCGAAGGCGCACTGCACTTCATGGTCTTCCCGGCCGTTACCACACACGACTGTCGCGCCGGTAAGTGCCATTATCTGCCGTATCTTCATTATTATATAAAGGTTATATTTGCCGGGACAATGTAAGAAATAGTTATAACTTTGCAAGCGAAAAGATACGGAAAGTTATAACTAAATCATGAAAATATGGGCGTAGTAATAGGTATTGACGTAGGTGGAAGCACAACCAAGATTATCGGAGTGGAAAACAAGAGCATCCAGTCGCCGATGTTCGTCAAGGCGACCGATCCGGTCACCTCGCTCTTCGGAGCTTTCGGCAAGTATATCTATGACAACGGGATCACCTTGCCGGAGATCGAGATGGTGATGCTGACGGGTGTCGGAAGCGCTTTCATCGACCAACCGCTATACGGCTTGCTGACAGCCAAGACCGATGAATTTCTGGCCAACGGCCTCGGAGCCAAATATACCGCTTCGCTGGAAAACCTGATTGTCGTAAGCATGGGGACGGGAACTTCTTTCGTAAAGGTTGAAGGACCGCATATCCAGCATATCGGCGGCATCGGCATCGGAGGCGGAACCTTGCTCGGACTCTCCCGCCTGCTCCTGAAAACGCAGGACATCCATCTGATCGCTGAAATGGCCCGGAAAGGGACCCTGACGAATATCGACCTCCAGATACAGGACATCTGCAACAGGCCCCTGCCCGACCTGCGGTTGGACGCCACCGCCTCCAACTTCGGAAAGGCGGACGGCAACGCTCTCCCGAAGACATTGCTTCCGGGATTATCCACATGGTCTTGCAATCGATCGGCCAGGCTGCCATCCTGTCGGCTCTCAACAGCCCGATCCGCAATTTCGTCCTGATCGGCAACCTGACGCAACTGCCCCAGTGCAAGGAAATCTTCCCTAAGCTGGAAGAAATGTATGGCGTCCGTTTCCTGATCCCCAAATATTCGGAATACAGGACAGCCATAGGCGCCGCCCTCACCTATATGGACGGGGCACCGATTCATCCGATCAAATAAAGCGGTAAAAAGATTATCAGTTAACTGTCAGCTCATTGCATTTACATGTCATTTACCTGTCGATGTAAAAGTATTTACGCTGCCATGTAAAAACATTTACATCGGCAGGTAACAACATTTACATCGGCATGTAACGTCTTTTACCTGGGCATGTAAAAGACAGCAGATGCCCGGTCACCAGTCGTATTCCTCCACATATCCGTCAAAGTATTCGTCCAACCGCACGCCTAACTTCCTGGCAAGCGCAACCACCTGCTGCTGCTCGGCCGGTGACAGCAACGTTTCTCCTTTCCGCTTCTGATAATATCTCCTGACTCCCCAACTACCGATCAGACGATACCTGAACGTACCCGACACACTGACCGCCAAGGCTCCGACCGTACACAGGAACCCTTTGGCATAACGCACTTTCTCGTTGGAACGGTAATACTTGCACTTCCCCGCCATCGCTTCTATCGCTTTCAGATGCAATGTCGGAGGAAAAACAACATTTGCCGGAATACGGTCGTATGCGATCCGCCTGAGACAAGTGTCGCCGCGAGGACAGTCTGCCGCACATAAACCGTAATTAGAAGGAATTTTAGAATAAGATGTGTCTTTCATCATAGTTCTTGTATTTTAATGATTACATAGCAAAGGTACGATAATTCGTTCACCGCCGCAAGCCGGCAGGCGGAAATCGGTGAAACTTTCCAAAGGCTGACAAAAAGATACGAGTAACGACAAAAATAATAGGATACGAATAGGTTAGGATTCCAATTTATGCTTACCTTTGGTTGCATTAAATTAAATTTATAATATCATGTTCGCAAAAGAAACTTATATCGCCCGCAGGGCTAAATTAAAACAGACGATAGGTTCCGGCCTGCTGTTATTTTTGGGTAACGATGAGTCAGGCATGAACTATGCCGATAACACATACCATTTCCGCCAGGATTCCACTTTTCTGTATTTCTTCGGGCTTCCCTACGCCGGGCTGTCCGCCATCATCGATATAGACAACAACCGCGAGATCATTTTCGGCGACGAACTGACGATCGACGCAATCGTCTGGATGGGAACACAGCCGACGCTGAAGGAAAAGAGCGAAGCAGCCGGTATCACCGAAGTACGTCCGTTCAAGGAAATCGAAACCTATCTGAAGAACGCGCAGCAGAAAGGCCAGCCGATTCATTACCTGCCGACTTACCGCGCCGAACACCAGATCAAGCTGTTCCAGTGGTTAGGCGTCGTTCCGGGAGCCGAAAAACCTTCCGTACCTTTTATTATGGGCGTTGTCAACCAGCGTAACTATAAGAGCGAAGAAGAAATTGCCGAAATAGAAAAGGCTTGTATCGTGACAGCCGACATGCATCTGGCCGCCATGCGCACCGTTCGTCCGGGCATCCGCGAAAGCGAAGTGGCCGCCGCCGTTGCCGAAGTTGCTTATGCCAACAATTACGAACTCTCTTTCCCGATCATCGCGACGATCAATGGGCAGACGTTGCACAACCATGATCATAGCAATTTGATCAAGAGTGGCGATATGCTTCTGCTCGATGCCGGCGCCGAAACGGAGATGGGATATGCCGGCGATATGTCGTCAACGATTCCTGCCGATGCCAAATTCACCACTCGCCAACGTGAGATCTATGATATCCAGGTGGCTGCCCACGAAGCAGCTGTTGCAGCTTTGCGTCCGGGTATCCCGTTTGTCGATGTATATGAATTGTCCTGCAAAGTGATCATGGAAGGCCTGAAAGAGTTGGGCTTCGTGAAAGGCGATCCGATGGAAGCAGTCAGAGCCGGTGCTCATGCCATGTTCATGCCTTGTGGCCTGGGACACATGATGGGACTGGACGTTCACGATATGGAAAACTTAGGCGAAGTCTACGTCGGATATGACGGTCAGCCGAAGAGCACGGAGTTCGGACGCAAGTCTCTCCGCCTCGGACGTAAGTTGGAACCGGGCTTTGTCCTGACTATCGAGCCGGGCGTTTACTTTATCCCCGAACTGATGGATCTCTGGAGAAGCCAGAACAAGTTCACCGAATTTATCAATTACGACAAGCTGTTCACATATAAAGATTTCAGCGGTATCCGCAACGAAGAGGACTATTTGATCACCGAAAACGGCGCCCGCCTGTTAGGTAAAAAGATCCCCGTCCGTGCTGAAGAGGTCGAAGCGATAAGAAAATAAAAACAAAACAGAAATGACGAGAGTGCCCCTGTTGTATTAACGGGATACATCCTCGTCATTTCTGCCTGATTTTTTACAACTTTTATCCCTTGATCTGCCTATTCGTGCAGGATCAGGACAAGCGCACCGAAGGCATGAGGGACGATTGTTCCATATCTCTGATAAAACGGTATTATTTTAAGAAAACACTTTTTACTTAAAATAATTATTCGTTCCTTCGCCTCACAATTACAATCGTATGGGACAAAAAGACGAAATAATACTGATAAACATAAATGGTACGGATCGTCCGGGGGTGACCGCCGCCCTTACCGAGATACTGGCCAAGAACAACGCGGTTATCCTGGACATCGGTCAAGCTGATATCCACAACAACCTCTCTTTAGGCATCTTATTTCAAAGTAGCGAAGGCAATTCGGGGGATATTCTGAAAGAGTTACTCTTCAAAAGTTATGAGCTTGATGTAAATATCCGTTTCAACCCGATCACCGAGGAAGCTTATAACCAATGGGTTTCCATGCAAGGCAAGAACCGATATATAATAACGATTCTAGGCCGGAAACTGACTGCCCGACAAATCGCAGGTGTTACACGCATTGTTGCCGACCAGGACATGAACATCGACGACATTAAGCGTTTGACGGGACGTATCCCTTTGGACGAGAATGCCCGGACGCCGAAAGCCAGTGTAGAATTCTCCGTGCGCGGTACGCCGAGGGACAAGGAACAGATGAAGGCCGATTTCATGAAACTCTCTGCCGAGCAGGAGATGGATATATCTTTTCAGGAAGAAAGCATGTATCGACGCATGCGTCGCCTGATCTGCTTCGATATGGATTCGACATTGATTGAAACGGAAGTAATCGACGAACTGGCTATCCGAGCCGGTGTCGGTGATCAAGTGAAAGCCATTACCGAAGCGGCCATGCGGGGAGAAATCGACTTCTGCGAAAGTTTCCGTCAACGTTGTGCCTTGTTGAAAGGCTTGGATGTCTCCGTTATGCAGGAAATAGCCGAGAACCTGCCGATTACCGAAGGGGTGGACCGTCTGATGCGTATATTGAAAAAGGTAGGCTTCAAGATTGCGATCCTTTCCGGAGGATTTACTTATTTTGGCAACTATCTGAAACAGAAATACAACATTGACTACGTCTACGCCAACGAGCTTGAAGTGGAAAATGGAAAGCTGACCGGACGTCATGTCGGCGACATTGTGGACGGAAACGCAAAGCGGAACTGCTCCGTCTTATTGCACAAGTCGAGAATGTGGATATCCGCCAGACGGTCGCTGTCGGAGACGGAGCCAACGACTTGCCGATGATCAGTATTGCCGGTCTTGGAATCGCTTTCCATGCCAAACCAAAAAGTAAAGGCTACGGCCAAACAGTCCATTTCAACGATCGGGCTTGACGGTATCCTGTATTTCTTGGGCTATAAAGATTCCTATCTGGATGAAAAAAATGTGACATTGATTTATTATATAGATAAATAATCATAAATAGTAAAATGATCAGACACATCGTAATGTTTAAATTGAAGGAGTTTGCAACTCCGGCCGACAAGCAGGCTAAAATGCAGGAAATCAAAACAGGATTAGAAGCATTGATCGACAAAATCAACGTCTTGCGCATGATCCGCGTAGATTTTAACGTGAATCCGGCAGAGACATGGGATATCATCCTTACTACGGAGCTGGATACACTTGAGGATGTCGGAACGTATGCCAACCATCCCGAACATGTAGCCGTATCCAAAGGCATCATCGGTCCCGTCAAGGCAGACAGAGCTTGCGTCGATTATGAATATTAACAAGCGAAGAGTATCATGAAAGACTTTGATCTTGAAGAACGAGTAAACCGTGCAGTTCAGAATTTCGAAGCAGGTTATAATTGTGCACAATCTGTCTCTCTGGCTTACTCGGATATCTTTGAATTGGATATGGAGACAGCCAAGAAAATGTCTGTCTCTTTTGGAGGAGGTGTAGGTCGTATGCGCGAAATCTGCGGAACAGTCAGCGCAATGGCTATGTTAGCGGGATTCAAATATCCGGTTCAGGACATTTCCGATCAGGAAGCCCGCACCAGGAATTATGCAATGGTACAGAAAATGGCTGACATGTTCAAGGAAAAAACGGGACAATCATCTGCCGCAACCTTTTGCCTCCTGAAGACGCAGCAGCTACGACACCGGCACCGGCCGCCCGTACGCAAGAATATTATAAGAAGCGCCCCTGCGGAAGATTCGTTGGAGATTCGGCTCGCATTGCAGGAAGAATGCTGAAAGGAGAATTGGATTGATGGCTTATGCCATCAATCTGATTTTGTGTAACAATACCTAAACTCCGTATTTCATTGAATAAGTTCGTATAGGAAGAGATCGCCTTTACATTCACTTTGTATGTGATAACAGATCGATCCTCTTTATAAAACGTCTCGAAAGAGACACTTACGATAAAAACGCCTTTACTTTCCAATATCTTCCGGACAGCCTTCAAATCGGGGGTCGCCGTAGAACAGGTGATAGCCAGGATCTTATTGACACCATTCAAGAACATTCTTTTCTCCAAACGTTCCAGACTGACCAGAATGAAAAGTGTTATGACAGTTGCAATAGCAGCCGGAATATACATTCCGGCTCCCACTGCCAAACCTATTACCGCCATTACCCAGATACAGGCTGCTGTCGTCAGCCCATGAACACTTCCGTGACTTTGGATAATTGCTCCCGCTCCAAGAAAACCGATACCCGAAAGCACTTGTGCCGCAATACGTCCCGGATCGCCATTCAAGAAGTTAGGATAACATTGCGGAATCCAGATAGAGACCAGCATAGCGGCAGTCGAACCCATACAAATCAATGTAAAGGTACGCATTCCCGCCTCCCGTCTTCTGAACTGGCGCTCTATCCCGATGACAGCTCCCAAGAGAAAACTGATCAACAACTTTACAGTTGCCGTATAAGGGGTAATAACCGTGTTTTGTAATATGTCGTTTATCTGTTCTAACATACTTATTGCTTTAGTAACACACAAATATAGCAATTTGTTTGATTACTTGACCTCTGTAATTTCAATCACATGACTATTTGTCGGCCGACTTGAAAACACAGGAATACCGACATTCATCAGAAACTCTCCGGAGAACGTTTTACCGTTGCAGGCCAATCTGGATTGCGTACCCGGAACCAAATTGATTTCTTTCAATTCGTAACGGGCATCCTCCTTCAAGCCCTGTAAACGAAGGGGTTGTATCGACTCTGCGTATCTCGGATGGATATCGAAGGCAAACAGAACAGCTTTGTCTGCATTGTCGTTGGCATACATAACAGCAGCATGCTGGCTTTCATAAGGCGACTGCAAACGGTATTGGTCACCGTCCAAAATAACATCATCCAAACGTTTGAAGTTAGCCACCGCCTCTTTACAGTATTGCTGGTCTGTCTGGCTCATTTCGTGAATACGGATGTCGAAACCTAACTTACACATACTAGCTACGTCTGTGCGGAACTTAACCGGCTGTTTACCCCAACTCGTTACGTGGGCAGCCATACTTTTAGCGGGAAAGAAGTAAGAATAACCCCATTGGATAAAAATACGCTCTACGGCATCCGTATTATCGCTCGGCCAAAACTCGGTGAAATATTTCAACGCTTCATAGTCACAACGTCCACCACCACCGGAACACAGCATCATCGGCAGATTCGGATATTTCTGTTTGATCCGTTCCAGCACATTATAAAGACCGCGTACATACTCAATGTATAAATGGGACTGCTGATCTTTCAGATACGGAGAGTAGATATTCGTTATCGGGCTGTTGCAATCCCACTTGAAATAGGCGATACCCGGATATTTCGTCATCAGATTGTCTACCACACCATATACATAATCCTGGACTTTCGGATTAGTCAAATCCAAAACCATCTGATTTCTAAAGTAATACTCGTCACGATTCGGCAAATGAATCACCCAGTCCTTATGTTTCTCATACAACTCGCTTTTAGGGTTTACCATTTCCGGTTCGATCCACAAACCGAACTTAATGCCTCTGTCCGTCGCTTCCTTCACCAACTTTCCGATACCGTTAGGCAGCTTGGTAATGGTTTCTTCCCAGTCTCCCAATCCCTGATGGTCACTGCTGCGGGGATACTTATTGGCAAACCAGCCATCGTCAAGCAAGAACATATCGACTCCTAATGCAACGGCTTCATCCATAATATTCACCAACTTGTCTTCATTAAAGTCAAAATAGGTCGCTTCCCAGTTGTTCAGCAATGTCATACGGGATTTCTCACCGTCCTTCAACTGATATTTGCGTGCCCAACGCTGGAAATCGCGGCTGGCTTTCCCTTTACCTTCCGTGCTGTAAGTGAAAATGAACTCCGGTGTGCGGAACACTTCATTCGGTTTCAACGAGTACTCCGATGCATACGGGTTGATACCAGAAAGTACGCGCAAGCCATTTTCATTATCCACTTCAAACGTAAAACGGTAATTTCCTGTCCATCCGATAGTTCCGAATAATACATCTCCGGCATTCTCTTCCGCTTTCCTGTCCAGAGCAAGCAAAAAAAATGGAGAACAAAACATGTTGGCACGACTCCCCAACTTGGTATCCAACATCTTTTTACCGAAAGCCAGCTCGGTTTCCTTCATATTGACTTCATGTGCCCAGTCTCCTGCAAATTCGGTCAGAAAATACTTGCTGCCGTTCAGATGCAACAAAGAGGAAGCATAGTTATAAAGGGTGACAGGCTTCTTCTCCTGATGCGAGATCTCCGCATATTCCTTGATGATGTTTTCCTTCGGATAAGCGATGAAATGTAACTTCACTTCGACCGGATATTTATCATCTTTCAAAAGAATTACCGTCTCGTCAACTCCCGGCTGAAGCTGTTTGTTTTCATGGGAGATATATTTCAGGAGCAGTGACGGGTTACCGTCATTATGCAAAACACGGATAGCCGGCTCGAAATAATCTTCCATGCCATGTGTCAGATAGGCTTCATTACCGAGAGGTAATTGTACGATATCCGAATCGAATGACAGTTTTTGTCCCAGATAAGATTGATACAGGCGGCATTTTTATCATCAACCTTATAAATAAGGCTAATGTCATCGGTTGTAATTGGAATTACAGTTTTTCCATTTGCACTCAGCGTCGCTGATATCGCTATTAGACATAGCAAAAAAAGATGTCTGATCTTCATGTTTTTCTTCTATAATTTATTAATTTAGATATTACAAATTCAAGGTTTATTTTATATACGAACAAAGATATTATAATTATTGGAATAATGATAGTCCAAACGAATAAAAATTACAAGAAAAAGCCTGTAAAACGCATAAAATAAGTCGTTTTACAGGCTTTTCTTTAATTTTTATTCCGAAAAGGATTATCTCATCCTGTTTTTATACTTCCAAAGCTCCGATCAGTTCGCGGACAGACGAAAAACCATGTCTGTCACAATAGTCGTTCATCCCTTCGATAACCTTTATACCAACAGCTGGATCTACAAAATTGTAGGTTCCGATCTGGATTGCTGTAGCTCCGGCCAGCATGAACTCCACCGCATCTTTCCAGTTCGAAATACCTCCCAAACCGATAATAGGAATCTTTACAGCCTTATAAGTCTGCCATACCATCCGCAAGGCAACCGGCTTTACACAGGGACCGGAAAGACCACCGGTTATTGTAGATAATACCGGTTTACGCTTCTCCGCGTCAATGGCCATCCCCAGCATAGTATTAATCAATGAAACGGAATCTGCTCCTTCGGCTTCGACCGCTCTGGCAATCTCCGTAATGTCGGTCACATTAGGGGAAAGTTTTACAATAAGGGTCTTCGGATAAACCTTGCGGACAGCCTTCACCACTTCACTTGCCCCACAAGTCGTCACTCCAAAAGCCATACCTCCCTGCTTTACATTCGGACAAGAAATATTTAGTTCGATCGCCGGAATATTGTCCAAATCTGCAATCTTCTCAGCACATTCCACATACGTTTCCACAGAGGAACCGCTCACGTTTACAATCATGTTCGTGTCGATATCCTTAATCTCCGGATAGATATGATCGACGAAATATTGTGCACCCTTATTCTGCAAACCTACGGCATTCAACATTCCCGAAGGAGTTTCCGCCATACGGGGATACAAATTCCCTTCGCGTGGCTGGATCGTTGTTCCTTTCACAAAAATACCACCCAAGCGGGAGATATCCATAAAGTCCGAATACTCAATGCCATATCCGAAAGTACCCGACGCCGTCATGACCGGGTTCTTCAATTGCAAATTACCAATGTTTACGTTTAATTCAGCCATGTCAAATTTTCAATATTAAATACAGGTCCTTCAGTACATACACACACATGATGCTCATCTTTGGTCTTCTCCACACAACATAAGCAAGCTCCTATACCACAAGCCATTGTATTTTCAAGAGAGACTTCGCATATAATAGAGTTTGCATGGGCATATTTGGCAACAGCCACCATCATCGGTTTAGGTCCACAAGTGTAAATCCGGTCGAAATGTACATCTTTCAAGATGGAATGGTTGGTCACATATCCCTTTTCGCCCAATGAGCCGTCTTCTGTTGTAACATAGACTGTTCCAAACTGTTCGAACTGTTCCAATTGTAACACATCTTCCTTTGAACGGGCTCCCAAAAGGAACGTAGGTGTGTAACCGGCTTTTTTCAGGATGGATCCCAAATACAACATCGGGGCTGTCCCGACACCACCACCGATCAGCAGTAATTTTTGTTCTTTATCGGCAGGCAACGTGAAACCGTTTCCCAAAGGCAACATGATGTTAACAACATCACCCGGGTTATACTCAGCCATCCGGCGTGTTCCGTCACCGACCAACTGGACGAGCAACCACAGTTCATTGGTCGCTCTGTCGACATAATTAATTGAGATCGGACGACGAAGAAATGTTGTAGGAGAGTTATCCACACGTACCTGTACGAACTGTCCCGGCAACATTTCCGGCAGGATCTGATCAGATGTTAGTTTAAGCAGGCAATAATTTTTGTGAAGGCTACAGTTTTCAGTCACCTTCATGTCAAGCATGTACTTCTTCATATAATATGATTAGTCTAATTCTATACAAAGATACATGAATATGGTATATAAACCAAAACAAGCTATTCTTTCTTATTTTTTTCAGAAACAAAAAGTGTCAAATGTATTATCGGAATAGAATACCATTATTTTACTTACTTTTCTAGTTGTTGTTTCTTGCTGTATAATTTGCTCAACAACAGGAGGTTTTACAGTGTTTACAGGTGTATCAACCCTCATTTCCTTGCGATATTCAAGAGCAGCTTGCCCTCCGGACGGATTTATCGCCGTATTTGAGAACAAATCGGGTTGTGTTGACATATGATCTCGCACCATTTCGCCTTTACCGAAAAGGAGCCAGTCGGAATCGACATAAGTGAACCGATCCAGAATTTTTATAAGGACATCCAAGCTTACATTATTTCTTCCGTTCAAAATATGCGACATTGCTGAACGCTGGATACCGATTGCTTCTGCAAATTTAGAAGGGGTCAAGCCTTCACGCTCCATTATTTGAGTAATACGTCCTATCATTTTTGTAAATCCTAATTTGTTTATAGAAATACTGCCATTATGTCTGTTTACATGGGAGGAATGTATACAAATCAATAACGATACAAATATACACAATGATTCTCAATTGTGCAATTTAATTATATAAACTTAAACCAATACTTTTTTTGTATCATATGGATAACAATTGTTTCCGTTAAGATTGTGAACAGGTTGTTTTAATGCAAAAATCATATTAAAGTATTACTTAATATATAGGCTATATTTTACTGTTAATCTTTTAATTAATAGAAAATAATATTGAGATAATACGCCTATTTAGCCATAATTGTACGCATATGTAACAAAATAGTTAATGCATTAAATTAATAATCCTGTATAATCATTTGGTATATGATTACTTATGCTAAAAATATAAAGTAGAGATGAAATTGTTACTTTTGTCGGTTTATGATAGTAATGTAAACATAAACAAATGTTACACCCCCTGTTATATGTTTACAAAGTAGAATCATGTAATGGCTATCTTTTGTACAAAAAGGGTTGTTTACATTTCTAACAAGCGCTATTCCGTTCACAATTCAATACCGAACTGAAAATACTTGATTTCATAAACTGACAAAGTGTCTCTAATTTGTACTTGTACGATTTATGGACGAACATACTTTTATGCAGCTAAGGTTTTCCCTCTTCATTTTTGTGATTTTTGTGAACAGATATTCAGGAAAAGGCAAATATTAAAATCTAAGTAGGGTAAAATCAACGATAAAAGATTGAGAAACAATAAGAAGAGGCTTTTTATCCGGTTCAATTTTTCTGTTGTTCCAGATAAAAGCCTCTTCTTTTAGGCCAATCCAGTATAAAAAACGGTTTAATGCAGGATTTTGTAGAGTAATTCCTTTAAAAGTTCGGCATCGGAAACAGAAGTGTTTTCCACTCCCTTCGAACGGGCATCCGTCATACGGATATCGCTGATCAGATTGAACACTTTCATCGCCGAATAGTTTCGCATCCCTAAAAGATAATCCTTAACCTGGAATGTCCCCCGAAGTCCGAGTGCCGTCATCAAGCCGGCTTCGGAACGATCCTTCGTATAATAACAAATCAGGAGGTTCGAGAAATAATTAAATAATACAGGAAGGGTCATCTGGATCGGATTGCTTTTTCGGGTTCTTCTCGAAGTATTGGGCAATACGGTTCGCCTTCAAGACATCTTTCATGGCAAGTGCCTTTATCAGTTCAAAGTTATTGTATTCTTTACTGATTCCGATATTTTGCTCCACCAGTTCCGGCGTGATGCGTTTTGCGCCTTTTTCAGGCAGGATCAGTGCCAGCTTATCCAATTCCTTACTCAGACGGCTTAAATCGTTTCCAAGGAAGTCAGAAAGCATCTGAGACGCCTTTCCGTCTATCCCTATGGAACGCATCTGCATAAAAGAGGCGATAAATGCCGGCATCTTGTAGTCGGGAATCTTTTTGGACTCGAACAGCACCCCGGTTTTGTCTGTTGCGGAAGCCAGCGCCTTACGACGATCTAAGTTTTTATATTTATAATTGATGACCAGAACTGTCGACATTAAAGGGTTCTTAACATAGTTCGACAGAAGCTCGATATCACGAATTAATTGAGCCTCCCGAACAACCACTAACTGATATTTTGACATCATCGGGAAACGGCGGGCTGCGTTAATTATAGATGCTGCATCCGTATCTGCTCCATACATGATAATTTGGTTAAAATCCCGTTCGGATTCTTCCAATACATTTTCGAGTAGCAAGTCTGTTATCTGATCCATAAAAAACGGTTCGTCACCCATCATTATATAGACAGGAGCGAATTTTTTTGCAACGATATCCCGACATATTTCCTCGTATGTATATTCTTTTTTGCCATATTTGTGTGCGATCTCAATTAAAATTACCAACTGAAACGGATGTGACGGATCGTCTTCTTTCCATCAATAATCTGACGAAGCGCTTCCACTCCCAACATTACATGCTCTTTCGCAAAATTCCGGGTCACCTCGCGATCGCTGGCTTCCGTTTTCACCCCGGCTTCTTCCATAGGTTTGTCGGAAATCATCAACAAAGCTCCTGTCGGAATCTCGTTTGCAAAGCCTGCCGTAAACAAGGTTGCCGTCTCCATATCGATACCGGTAGCGTGTATACGGCGAAGGTAGTTTTTGAAATCGCTGTCATATTCCCATACCCGTCGGTTCGTCGTGTAGACAGTCCCGGTCCAGTAATCTTTCCCCGGTCACGTATGGCGGACGAGATGGCGCGCATCATCGAGAAAGCCGGGAGCGACGGTACTTCTGCCGGCAGATATTCGTTCGAAGTGCCTTCTCCTCGGATAGCCGCAATCGGCATGACATAATCTCCCAGGTTGTTCGCCTTCTTCAATCCTCCGCATTTCCCCAGAAAGAGGACGGCAGTCGGCTTTATCGCCGATAGCAAGTCCATAATTGTCGCCGCATTCGCGCTCCCCATCCCGAAGTTGATAATCGTGATGCCATTGGCCGCTGCGTTCGGCATGGAGTTTTTCAGTCCCAGGATCGGCACGTTAAAGTGGTCGGCAAACAGTTCCACATACTTCGTGAAGTTGGTAAGCAGGATATATTTGTCGAAGTCTTCCAGCTTCCGCTCCGTATAGCGCGGCAACCAATTCTCGACAATTTCTTGTTTTGTTTTCATAAATCACTACCTTTGATGGTCTATTTTCACAGAATAAAAGAACAAATATAGTAAATGCTTGCATTAAACTTACCTGGTTTTGCGCCTAAAGTAGCAGAAAAAGATGGAAAACGTACGATCTTCGATCCCGTACGGCAAAAATATGTGGCTCTCACTCCTGAAGAATGGGTACGTCAGCATTTTGTCAATTATCTGATCACTCGGAAAAGCTACCCGAAAGAACTGCTGGCAAACGAAGTGCTGGTCAAGCTGAATGGAACCTCCAAACGTTGCGATACGGTTGCTTACAACCGTTTTCTTGAACCTCTGGTCATCGTCGAGTACAAGGCTCCCCATATAAACATTACCAACACTGTTTTCGACCAGATAGCCCGTTATAACATGGTGCTACGTGTCGAATACCTGATTGTTAGCAATGGCTTAAACCACTATTGCTGCAAAATCGACTATAACAACCGGGCATACACTTTTTTGGAAGGAATACCCGCATACAACGAATTATAAACATCGTTTTTACCGATATTAACATCCGATATACAAACCTTTACATCCAAATGTCAGGACCTTTTTTGTCAAAACAGGGCGGAAAAAATCCTCTGCATCCCCATCTTCACGCCTGTACACCCGGATGTAGGCTCCTTTGAACATCCGGGTGTCCGTCCTCGCTACACCCGGATGTTTACGGACAAATGTAGTTAGTTTGCTAAAAATAAGACCGTTAGTTATACAAACGAATCCCTTTATTTCTCTCAAAAAAGAAACGGATGTCTTGTGATAGGGTGTGATAGAAGTGTGATAGAGAAAACAAAATAGTATCACTTGTTATCGCCATTGAAAAACAAAGGCAACACCCGGCCGGGTGATAGAGTGATACTACAAAAGCAAAACAACACAGGTAAACAACAAAGCTCTAACTAAAACTTACAGAACGGATGCGGTCTGATCCCTATATATCATAATGGAATCGGACATCTGCATATTGGCCGGTCTGTCGACATACACGGAATTACTATCCTTTATGACAGGTTGGTCAGTTGTTTTCTTCTCATCGAAGATTAGTGAATAACCTAAGATTACTGCAAAAAAAGATAATATCAATGCTTTCATATTCTATTACAATTTTAATATACTATATAAGTATGATGTATTCAAAACGCAAAACGCTGCACTATATTACAAAAGAAATGTATTTTCTTTGTAATTCTTTCGTAACAACTCGTCCTTATCCCTTGATTTTTATGGATAACAGGTTAATACACAGAATAGTTCAAAAAAAATCGGGGAAAGAATAAATATCCTTCCCCGATTCTATTATTGTCATGTTTCGAATGATCTGTTACGCGCCGAAATCGTCGAAATGCAACATTTCACGCGGCACGCCCAGATTGTCCAGCATATTTTCCACTGCCTTTGACATCGGGCCCGGACCACACATGTAGTATTCGATATCTTCCGGAGCTTCGTGATCCTTCAGATATGTATCGTAGATTACTTGGTGAACGAAACCGGCCGTGTACTTCACTCCTGCCGCATCGGCTGCCGGATCCGGACGGTCGAGTGCCAGATGGAATGTGAAGTTCGGGAAATCCTTTTCGATTTGCAGGAAGTCCTCCAAGTAGAACACTTCGTTCAAGGCACGGGCACCATAGAAGTAAGACATCTTGCGATCCGTAGTCTTGAGTGTCTTCGTCATGTGCATGATCTGAGCACGAAGCGGAGCCATACCGGCACCACCACCGACCCACATCATCTCTCTCTTCGAATCGAAGATCGGATGGAAATCACCATAAGGACCGCTCATCGTCACCTTATCACCCGGTTTCAGGGTAAAGATATAAGAAGAAGCGATACCCGGCATCACATCCTGGAAGCCCACTTCGGGTTTCGGTTTGAACGGCGGAGTGGCTATACGAACCGTCAACATGATGCGGTCGCCTTCTGCAGGATAGTTGGCCATAGAGTAAGCACGGATGGTCGGTGTGTCGTTCTTGCATTTCAACGTGAACAAACCGAACTTTTCCCAAGCCGGCAGATATTCTTCGCCGATCAGCGACTTGTCGATATCCTTGTTGTAATCCATTGCGTATGCCGGAATCTTGATCTGGGCATAAGAACCCGGCAGGAAGTCCATGTGCTCACCTTTAGGCAATGCAACGATAAACTCCTTGATAAATGTAGCGACGTTCTTGTTACTGATAACCTCGCATTCCCATTCCTTAACGCCAAATACCTCGTCTGGTACCTGAACGACCATATCTTCCTTCACTTTGCACTGACATGCCAGACGCCAGTGTTCCTTAATCTGTTTACGAGAGAAAAAGCCCTTTTCTGTCGGCAGGATTTCCCCGCCTCCTTCCAATACCTGTGCACGGCACTGGCCACATTTACCACCACCACCACAAGCAGAAGACAAGAAGATACCACCACTTTGCAAACCAGCCAGCAAAGTGCTTCCTATAGGAGTCTCAATATCTTTTTCTCCATTTACCTTCAGGTCTACATTTCCTGACGGTACCAATTTTGCTTTGGCCGCCAACAACGCACCCACCAGGATCAGCGTAATCACCAAGAAGATCACGGCACCTGCTGCGATTGTAAGACTGCCAGTCGTCATTAATAAAGTCATTTCTGTAATAAGTTTAATGCGTTAATATTATATCTTAAGACCTGAGAAGCACATGAATACCATACCCATCAAACCTGTGATGATAAAGGTGATACCAAGACCTTTCAACGGTTTGGGGATATCCGAGTATGCCAGCTTTTCACGGATGGCAGCCATACCGACGATAGCCAGCATCCAACCGATACCAGAACCTAAGCCATAAACAGTTGCAACACCTACGTTAGGAAATGCCTTTTGTTGCATAAACAGAGAACCACCCAGGATAGCGCAGTTTACAGCGATCAGCGGCAAAAAGATACCCAGAGAAGCGTACAGAGCCGGAGCAAACTTTTCCACTACCATTTCCACCAACTGCGTAAACGAAGCGATGATGGCGATAAAGATAATGAAAGCAAGGAAGCTCAGGTTTACACCAGCGAATTCAGCACCCAGCCATTGCAGAGCACCTTCCTTCAATACATAATTTTCAAGCATATAGTTGATCGGCAACGTACATGTCAGAATGAACGTCACAGCCATACCTAATCCCAAAGCAGTCTTTACGTTCTTGGAAACAGCCAGGAAAGAACACATACCCAGATAGTATGCGAAAATCATGTTGTCTACAAAGATCGAGCGGACAAATGTGCTTAATAATTCTTCCATTCTATTATTTTTTAATAGTTAGCATTAATTTTCCTGAAGTTCCTTGTTACGAGAACGGTGAACCCAAATAATCACGGCGATCACGATCAATGCCATCGGAGGCAGGATCATCAAACCGTTGTTCACATAACCGAAGTCATAGAATGCCTGCGGAATAACCTGGAATCCCAGCAACGTGCCGGAACCTAACAGCTCGCGGAAGAAACCGACGATCACCAGGATCAATGCATAGCCTAAACCGTTACCGATACCGTCAAGGAATGATTCCCACGGACCGTTACCCAGTGCAAATGCTTCCAGACGTCCCATCAGGATACAGTTGGTAATGATCAGACCCACAAACACTGAAAGCTGTTTGTTTACGTCATAAGCAAACGCTTTCAGCACTTCACTCACGATAGTCACCAATGCTGCCACCACCACCAGCTGCACAATGATACGGATACGGTTTGGAATCGTATTACGCAGCAGTGAAATGATCACGTTGGCAAAAGCCACAACAGCCGTTACTGAAATACCCATTACAATAGCCGGCTCCAGTTTTGATGTTACAGCCAGCGCAGAGCAGATACCCAACATCTGGACGATGACCGGGTTGTTTACGCTAAGCGGGCCTAACAGAACTTCTTTATTCTTTTCAGATAATAATCCCATTTTCTACTTAATTTTGTGAGGTTAAAAACTTAACATAACCATTCAAACTATTAAATAACATCGCCTGTACTCCCTGGCTTGTAATCGTACCGCCGGAAATACCGTCTACATAATCCTGACCGGCAACGCTCTTGCCAGGCTTAACGACCGCAATAGACTTGAATGTACCGTCCATGAACAGTTTCTTACCCTTGAATTCATTGCTGAATGCAGGTTTTGCTATTTCAGCACCCAATCCCGGAGTTTCACCCTGGTGGCTGAAATCAGCACCATAAACCGTATTCCTATCGCTGTCTACAGAAATATATCCCCACAGCGGTCCCCACAAACCGGCACCATGCAAAGCCATGATGTATTTAGGCTGGCCATCTACATTTGCAACGAAAACCGGATACTGGTGTTCGGCAGCAGCCTTCACCACATCGGCGGCAAAAGCGTCAACTTCTACTTTTTCACCATTTTCATTTACCAGAAATGCTTCTTTGATCAATTCCGAATATTTAGCTTCGGCTTCATTTGCCGGAACCGTCACGTTGATGGAGCGCAGGATCTGCTGTCTCTTGTCGTTTTCCTCGTTTTTCTGCTGGAAAGTTCTAAGCGATTGCGAAGTAAAGGCCAGCACGACTGCGACCAGAACAACCATTACGGAAGCATAAACAACAGTATACACGTTACTGTCTCTGTCCAATCCCTTTTTCTTGTCGGCAGCAGCCTCGTCTTTCATTTCTTCGAAATCGGAAGCGGGAGCTGCACATACAGGACAAACATCCGGAGCTTTATTTCCTTCGTGGATATATCCACATACTTTACATTTATATTTTGCCATACTCCTTCTTACTTTATTTGATTACACGTTTCAATCTGCGGTTGATGTTAGCTTCCACTACATAATAGTCGATCAGCGGAGCAAATACATTCATCAACAGGATAGCGAGCATCATACCTTCTGGGTAACCCGGATTCAATGCACGGATAATAATAGCCATAGCTCCTACCAGGAATCCGTAGATGTACTTACCTGTTTCCGTACGGGCAGAAGTGACAGGATCGGTAGCCATAAACACGGCACCGAATGCGAAACCACCCAGGAACAAATGATCCAACGGAGATACGCACATGGCCACCGTCGTTCCGATCATATTGAAGATAAGCGACATGACCGCACCACCCACAAATACGGAAACCATTGTTTTCCAACTTGCGATCTTTGTGAAAAAGAAGGATAACCGCCCCGATCAGGATCGCCAATACAGATGTTTCACCGATCGAACCCGGAATCAGACCTAAGAACATGTCCCATGTGGAAATCGGATGTCCGAGAACATCGACTGCCTGGAACGAACCGATCAGTTCCTTGCCTGCGATAGCAACCTGTCCCAGCGGAGTCGCGCCAGAGAAGCCGTCTACCACCTGTCCGCCACCGATACCGAACGTATCAGCCGTACGAACAAACACCTGGTCACCGGACATAGCCGCCGGATATGCGAAGAACAAGAATGCACGTGTAACCAACGCTACATTAAATACATTATAACCTGTACCGCCAAATACTTCTTTGGCAAAAACAACTGCAAATCCAGTAGCTACGGCGATCATCCACAACGGAGTGTCAACAGGGACGATCATCGGGATCAGGATACCGGAAACCAGAAAACCTTCCTGGATTTCTTCCTTCTTCACCTGGGCAACAGCAAACTCGATACCCAAACCTACCACATACGAAACAATGATTTTAGGCAATACAGCCAGAAAACCAAAAATAAAAGTCATGAGAAATCCCGGATCAGCTCTATTGCAAGGTTATGCTGATAACCGACATTGTACATACCAAAAAGCAAAGCGGGCAACAAAGCAATGATGACCACGGTCATCGTACGCTTCGAGTCAATATAGTCATGAATGTGTACGCCTGATTTGGAAGTTGTGCTCGGAACAAACAGGAATGTTTCGAAACCTTCAAAAACAGAACGGAACATCGCCAGCTTTCCGCCTTCCTCAAAGTTAGGCTTAATCTTGTCGAGGTAATTCCTTAACGCTTTCAATGTATTCTAATTTTTAATGTTATTAATTCATTTCCTTGTATAATACATCCAGACCTTGACGAACGATCTTCTGAATTTCGAGTTTGGACGTATCGACGAATTCGCAAAGGGCAAAATCTTCGGGCGCTACTTCATATATACCCAGGTTTTCCATCTTATCGATATCGAATGCGATAATAGCCTTCAACAGGTATTCCGGCATGATATCCATCGGAAACACGCTATCGTATTCGTTGGACATGATCATAGCACGCTTGCCTCCCTTGATACGGGCGTCTATCACATATTCCTTGTTCTTGCCCATCAACCAGGCGGGGAATGAATGGCTCACACTGAATTTTCCGAAACCGGGAGTCGCCCAGCCGAAGAAGTCGTGTGTTTCGTCACCTTCCGGGATAACCGTAATCTGATTGTCATAGGCTCCCAAATAATCGTTTTTTCTACCTTCGTACCAGTCAACACGTTACCGCTGATAATGCGGATATCTTCGTTACCTCTCATGATCTTTCCGTCAACCAGACTGGCGATCGTACAGCCGGCAATTGCCTTAACGTATCCTCTCTCTGTCGTTTCGGAACCGGTTATCACAACCAGGCGGCTGAAATCGGCGATGCCCTTATTGAACAAACGGCCGATAACGATCACGTCGGCAGGATTTACCGTCAGACCACTTCACCCTTATTGATAGGTTTAATGTGATTAATCTGTACTCCCACATTGGCCGCAGGATGCGGACCTTCCACTTCTACAGTTTCAACACCTTTCACACTAACGGAAGAACCTTTGCGGATGCCGACATACACCTTGCCGTCGGTAAGTTTTGCAAGCGCATCCAATCCCGTCTGAAAATCAACTTCCTGTCCTTTCACGACGAAATCGAAGTTCGGAGCTAACGGTGCGGAATAGAATGCAGAAACAAAGATGTCACGTGGTTCGTCAGCCGGCGAGGCGACGATGTCGTACGGACGTTGTTTGATAAACGGCCACATACCAGCGTGCAAGATTGCCTCCTTCACCTCTTCTCTCTTGAGGGAAGCTACATTTTTCTTACCGAAATCTTCATACTCGATCTGCGCTTCCGGCTTGACAACCACGCTAAGCACTTTACGCTTCTCTCCTCGATTTACGGCAGTTACTTCGCCACTGACAGGCGAAACAAACTTGATCTCCGGGCGGTTCTTATCGATCATCAATACAGAACCGGCTTTGACTTTTTCTCCTACTTTGGCAACAACTTTGGGTACAATACCGTTATAATAATCGGGAACGATAGCGTAACTATCGCTTTTCCCTCCGTTTAACAGTACGTCCGAAGCTTTGCCCTTCAGATTAATGTCTAAACCCTTTTTAATCTTAATCACATTTGCCATGATACAACTAAAATTGTTTATATGTAATTTTCCCGCAAAAAGTAAGCAATTTTTTATGCTTTAAAGCAGGGAATGGAAAATAATTAAAGAAATAATTCCATAATTTTGCACCGACAAAGAAAGAAATATGAAAATGAGAGTGTACAGTTTACTATTTATGATGCTTTTTGCCCTTTCCATCGGGGCAAACGCACAGGTAAAGTTCTTCACCGATGTCAATAGCAAGCAGATAAAAACGCTTCAGGTGAAAGTTGCCGGAGAGTTGATATCCGAACCTTACATAGCGTTGGGAGGAGAAGAGCAAATTGAAATCAATTTCGACGGTTTGGGGAGTGGATACACACGATATGCCTATAACGTGGTGCATTGCAACGCCGACTGGACGCAATCGCAGTTGAGTCCGATCGAATATATGAATGGTTTCCAAGGAACAACAATCGACGATTTTGCCAATTCCATCGGGACTACGACTCAATATTCGAACTACCGGCTATTGCTTCCGAACGACGATGTCCAGTTTAAAGTTTCCGGCAATTATGCCATCCAGGTCTATAACGAGGATACGCCGGACCAGATCATTTTTACAGCCTGTTTCTCTGTGGTAGAACCGGTTGTCAATATCTCGGCTTCGGTGCGCGGGAACACGGACATCGACACCAACCAGAGCCATCAGCAGGTAAGTTTCAACATCAACAACAAAAATTTTCCGATCACTTATCCGCAAACGGACCTGAAGATATTCGTTTACCAGGACAACCGGCGCGATAATGCCGTAACGGACTTGCAACCTATGAGCATTCTGGAAAACCAAATATCTTACACGTATAACCGCAACCTTATTTTCCCTGCCGGGAATGAGTATCGTCGCATGGAGTTCCTAAGCAACAAATATAATGGAATGCACGTCGAAAATATCTCCTTCCACAATCCTTACTATAATGTGGAACTTATGACCGATTACAGGCGGGATAAAGGCACTTACCAATATGACCAGGATCAGGACGGCCGTTTCTTCATTCGTTGCAGCGACTGTAACGATCCGGATACGGAAGCGGATTATTATATCGTGCATTTTACACTTGCATGCGATCCGCTGCCCGATGGGAGTGTATATCTGAACTGTGAGCTATTTAATAATGTATTGGATGAAAAGAGCAAAATGGGCTATAACTTCGAGACGAAGCAATACGAAAAAGCCGTACTTCTCAAACAGGAAGTTACAATTACCAGTATTTGTTTGTCCCGACCGGTTCCTCTGTCGGTCAGACAGGTCCGATAGAAGGTAATTACTACCAGACACAAAATGAATATAGCATCTATGTTTATTATCGTCCGATGGGTGCTCGCTATGATCGGCTAATTGGTGTCACGACTGTCAGGAACGAGATGCAGGTATTCTAAGCAAGGGTGAATACTCTTTTCCCCATCACATAGGTGGCTTGAATATTCCTTTCATCTCCAGCTGTTTGCAGGCCGAACAGTTTATTTTCCAACGTCCACTTCCCGTGGCGTTTCAGATAGTCCATGCGTACCTGCTGGGAAGGTGTGGCGGCATAATCCATAACAATGAAATCCGCTTTCCGGCCTTTCCCGAAACAGCCGATTTCATCATCCAAATGAAGTGCTTTAGCTGCTCCCAACGTACATTTATATAATGACTCGAATACAGACATCGGATATCCGCCAAGTTGCTGCACTTTATACGCCTCTCCCATCGTGCGCAGCATAGAAAAAGAGGTTCCGGCTCCGATGTCCGTCGCCAATACGGTTTGCATACCGACACGATTGGCTTGTTGCATATCAAACAGGCCACTTCCCAAAAAAAGAGGTTGGATGTAGGACAGTGGGCTACAACAGAACCAGCTTCGACCAACCGACGGCATTCCGAATCAGACAGATGAATACAATGTCCGAAGATGGAACGGTCTGTAACCAATCTTGCCCGCTCGTATACTTCCAAGTAATCTTGGCAGTCGGGACACAAGGAAAGCGTGCTGTCGATCTCGTCTTTATTCTCGGAAAGATGCGTCTGTATATAAGTGCCAGGATATTGTTCGTGCAAACGTCCAGCCGCAATCAGTTGTTCCGTCGAACAGGAAATGGCAAAACGGGGCGTGATGACATAGCGGTTCCGCCCTTTTCCATGCCAAGATTCGATCAAAGAACGACTTTCGGATTTCCCCTGTTCCGCCGTATCGGTCAATCCTGCCGGAGCATTCCGGTCCATCAGCACTTTTCCGGTCAGCATACACATATTATATTCCGACGCAACGGAGAAGAGAGCGGTGACGGATGTTGGCTGTACCGTTGCATAAGCCATGCAAGCTGTCGTTCCGTTCCGGAATAGTTCCTCTACAAAGAAGTGGGCCATCCTATCCGCATGCTCTGAAGAAACAAACGCCTGTTCTGCTGGAAAGGTATAGTCCTCCAGCCAATCCAGCAACTGCCTTCCGTACATCCCGATTATTTCAGCTTGCGGATAATGAATATGGGAATCTATAAATCCAGGCATCAGGAGTTTACCGGAATAATCAACCAGTTCATAATCGGTATAACGGCCTTTAATATCCTCAAAAGGCCCACAATCGACTATCTCTCCTTCCCGTACGACCAATGCTCCATCGGGAAAATATCGGTAAGCATCTTTTCTATTTAACGGAGAATCGATAAAATCAAAAACTTCTCCCCGGTATAATGTCAGTTCACTCATCTTTTTCTCTTTTATCGGTTCGACATGCAAGACGATATGGGTTGCAGGCCCAAATTTCAAACGTAACTTACTTTCTATCTCCTTCGTCAGCTCATGCGCACGGCTTACAGTTATTTGTCCATCGACCCGGATATGCACTTCTATTGCAAAATCATTACCGATTCTGCGGGTACATAGATTATGCGGGTTCCTGACCTCCGGCGTTTCATTTATTATAGAGAGAATCTTATCTTCGACCTCAGTCGGTAAAGATTTCTCCAGCAAATCATTAATTGCAGGTATGACCAACTGAAAGGCTACCTTTACAATCAATATGCTGACAATCACGGCTGCTATCGGATCCAGCACACGCCAGTTATCACCTAAGAGGATGGCTCCTCCAATACCCAACGTCGTCCCGATAGAAGAAAAAGCATCGAACGATGATGCCAGGCATTCGCGATAACAGCCTGGCTATTTTCTTTTTTTCCGACATATAGCGTCAGACGATACAGGGTTTCCTTTATCAAAATAGAGATAATGGCGGCAATAAGTGCGATCTTGCCGGGACTTTCCAACTGTTCGCCTCCAAAATAAAATCCAAATACCTTGTTCGCACCATCCCAGAAAAGGCCGGCTCCTACACACATCAGGACAATCCCGATGATCGTAGTAGCCAAAGTTTCATACTTTCCGTGCCCATAGTCATGGCCTTCGTCTTTCGGTTTGGACGATATATTAATGAAGAGCAAAACAATTACATCCGTCACAAAATCGGATAGCGAATGGACGGCGTCCGCGATCATGGCGCTACTGTGCCCTAACACACCTGCTACAAATTTGAAAACCAATAGCAGAAAGTTGGCAAGAGATCCGGTCAAGGTCACAGCCATGATTTTTCTTTTTTTCTAATATGTTCTTTCATTTCTTTAGGACCTGTTTTTACGTTTTCAAGCAGAACAAATATAAGGATAAAAACCGTTAGCGGAATTAAAAGCAAATAAAAAGAAATATGTTTCGGATTTTGTACGTATAATTGATATTTAGCCCCCATTTAATCAGCAGACTATCTTTCGATTAAAGATTATTAATATCGCCAGTAAAACTGTAACCAAAAAAACCTTATCTTTGTTGTCCATATCCGAGAAGGAACAACGTTAAATACATGGTAAGATTTATCCGTTATATCATATTAATAGCTCTGTTACAAGCTGTAGCAGGAATTTTTCTATCACACGCTCAGAGTTTTACCTCGGCATCCGGTATTGTCAAAGATTCTATTACCGGTGAACCGCTCCCATTCGTATCCGTCTATTTTGACGGGTCGACTATCGGAGCTATGACAGACGACAATGGAACATTCACCCTTCAAAACAATCAGGGCTATACCAAACTGGCCGCCGCCTCATTGGGATACGATACTAAATTCATCGATCTCAAGCCCGGTAAAAAGAATGACAATTTGGAAGTATTGTTGAAGCCGACTGCTTTCGAGATTTCGGAAGTCGTGGTCAAACCCAAAAGAGAAAAATATACCCGCAAGGATAATCCGGCTGTAGAGCTTATCAAAAAGTAATTGCACATAAGAACGACAACCGGATCGAGGCAAAGCCGGAATATCAAACGGAAGTATACGAAAAACTAAGTCTGTCGCTGGATAATTTCAATCCGAATCTCGACAAGAACAAATTTCTGAAAAAGTTCAAATTTATCAAAAACTATCTGGACACGTCCGAGTTTAACGGCAAACCGATCCTGACCGTCTCCGTGCGTGAAAACCTATCGGACTTCTACTACCGGAAAAGTCCCAAAGCGGAAAAGACAATTGTCAGAGCCAAACGCATGCAGGGGATCGATAAGACATTAGACGACGGTGGCGGCATAACCTCCAACTTGGAAGAGATTTTTAAGAGTATCAATATTTTCGATAACAATATTCCTATTCTATTGAATCGGTTCGTCAGCCCATTATCATCGACATTGGCGACCACATATTACCATTATTACATCATGGATACGCTCGATGTAGGAGGAGATAAATGTGTGGATCTGGCTTTCGTTCCGGCAAACAGCGAAAGCTACGGTTTTACGGGACGGCTTTATATCACGCTTGACGGTAATTATGCGGTCAAGAAAGTATTGCTGAACACCCCCGCAAACATCAACCTAAATTGGGTGGATAAACTCCGTATTGAGCAGGAATTCAAGCAGATGCCAGATAGTACCTGGGTACTCGACCAAGAGAATACTTTCGTCAATTTCTATGTGGTAAAGGGGACGCAACAGCTCTATGCGCACCAGCTCAGGAATTACGACAATTATAATTTCAACGTGCAAAATGCAGATTCCGTTTTCGGGCTCTTAGGGGCATTGCATGTCTTGCCGGAGGCGACGGCACAGCCGGATACGTTCTGGACGCACAACCGCCCTATTCCATTGAAAGAGAAGGAAGATGCGCTAAAAGATTTATTGGGACAACTGCGGAAAGTTCCGGCTTTCAATGCCATTATCAAAACCGCAGAGATCCTGATAACGGGCTATATCCCGACAGCAAATGACAAGAAGGTGACCAAATTTGACTTCGGTCCGATGAATACAACCTTCAGTGCAAACCATCTGGAAGGTTTTCGTATGCGTGTGGGAGGAATGACGACTGCCAACCTCAATCCGTATTGGTTTGCAAGCGGTTATCTGGCTTACGGTACAAATGACCGCAAGATCAAATACAATTTGAAGTTAACACACAGTTTCACTAAAAAGAATATCACGAAGGTGAAAATCCGGTCAATAATCTGTCGTTCATCCAAGAATATGACGTGTATACCCCAGGCCAAGATTTCCCTTTTCACAAGCAAAGATAATATATTCGTTGCCTGGAAAGTAGGTGAACCGGTGACCAAGATGCAATATATCCGCAAAAGCGTATTGCAATACGAAAAAGAATGGCTGAACGGCCTGACATGGAAGTCCTGGATAATGAATCAGAACAACGAGGCGGCAGGAACGCTTCAATATATTAAACGGGACGAATCCGGGAATTTATACCATATAAAAGATTTTACGACATCTGAAATCGGGACACAGTTGCGTTTCGCTCCGGGTGAACGCGCTTATAACGGGCGTTCGGGAAAGAATCCGTATTCAACCTGTCTAAAGATGCCCCTGTATTCAAGCTCTCCCATCAATTAGGTATTAAAGGCGTGTTAGGCGGTGATTACAATTACAACCATACGGAGATCAGTGCCGAGAAACGTATCTGGCTTTCTTCGTTTGGGCATATCGATGCACAGGTTAAAGCGGGCAAGGTCTGGGACAAGGTACCTTTCCCCTGTTGATTTTGCCGAATACGAACCAATCCGTCACAATCCAGCCGGAAGCATTCCACATGATGAACGCGTTGGAGTTTGTGACCGACCAATATGTATCGTTCAATGCTACTTATTATCTGAAGGGCTGGATTCTGAACCGTATTCCGGGCATCAAGTGGTTGCGTCTGCGTGAAGTCCTATCCTTTAATATGATCTATGGTGGACTGACGGACAAAAATAATCCGACCTTGACGCCGGGACTTTTCCTATTACCAGATGGGACGCAGCCATTAGGTAGCACTCCATATATGGAATGCAGCGTCGGTTTGGAAAATATATTCAAGATCCTGCGCATTGATTATTACAGACGCTTAACTTATTTGGATCATCCTGATATTAAGAAGGAGGTATCCGTATTGCATTAAGATTCACTTTCTAACATGCGGTTTAATTAAGAATGACAGATCTGAACAGTTCACGTTTACACCATGCCCCTAATCCTTGGGCACTGACACCTTTGGTTGTTTTTTATTGTCTTACCTTGTAGTGTCCATCATCGCAGGCGATTTCTATAAGATGCCTATTACCGTAGCCTTTGTTATCGCCTCAGTTGTTGCCATCGCCATGTCCAAAGGGGGTAAGATCAGCAATCGGATCGAGCAATTCTGCCGGGGGGCAGCCAACAGCAATATCATGCTGCTGGTATTGATCTTCATTCTTGCCGGTGCTTTCGCCCAAACAGCCAAAGCGATGGGAGCAGTCGATGCTACCGTGAATCTGGCCATGTCCATCCTACCTGGCAATTTGTTGGCAGCCGGAATATTCCTTGCTGCCTGTTTCATTTCCATTTCTGTCGGGACATCTGTCGGAACAATCGTTGCCTTGGCTCCTGTTGCCGTAGGATCGCCGACAAAACCGGAATGCCAGATGCCCTGATGCTGGGTGTCGTAGTAAGCGGAGCCATGTTTGGAGACAACCTGTCTTTCATATCGGATACCACTATCGTCGCCACCCGCACACAAGGTTGTAATATGAACGACAAGTTCAAAGTGAATATTCGAATTGCTCTGCCGATCGCCATCCTGACCGGTCTTCTCTATGTGCTGATCGGGAGTGGGGTCGGGAGCGGATATGAAACAGGGCCGATCGAATGGATCAAGGTCCTGCCCTACCTAGTTGTCCTGGTAACAGCTATCTGCGGTGTGAATGTCATGATGGTCCTAATAGCCGGGATCATTCTTTCCGGTATCGTCGGATTGCTTACAGGCGGATTCGATATCTGGGGATGGAATGCATCAATGGGGTTAGGCATCACAAATATGGGTGAACTTATCATCGTGACTTTATTGGCCGGTGGAATGCTGGAAATGATACGATATAACGGAGGTATCGATTGGATCATCTTGAAACTCACTTCCCGCATTCGTTCCACCAAAGGAGCCGAAGGGAGTATTGCCGCACTAATCAGCTTTGCAAATCTTTGCACCGCAAACAATACCATCGCTTTGATCATGGCAGGCCCAATAGCCAAAGATATTGCCGATCGTTTTAAAATCGATCCAAGACGCAGTGCCAGTCTGCTGGACATTTTTTCCTGCTTCGTACAAGGCATCATACCCTACGGCGCGCAATTATTGATGGCGGCAGGTTTAGGGCATGTCTCTCCCATCGAGATCATGCAGTATTTATATTATCCTTATTTGTTGGGTGTCGGAGCTTTGCTGGCTATCACATTCAATTATCCCCGTAAATATGCGGGAGACTGTTAAGACAGGAGAAATGGGCGAATGAAGGTTATTTTAATCAGAAACAGTGCATAAAATCTCCTCAAACAAGGCAGATAAACAGCTCCACATCCCCGTCCCGGTTTCACGCAGATCCGGGTCTCCACCTCTTCCACACCCGGATCTCCCATACCCTTCCACCCGGGTCTGAAGAAACTTTTCAAGTTGTCTTTGGTAAAAGAACAGCTTGTCTTCATGAAAAAACGAGCCTATTTAATCTATTTTGTATCAGCTTCAGAAGATATCTGGAATTTGATAGAAGATTGACATATAATGCTTTATTGTTTTTAACTATGATGGTTATGATAGATGAATGATAGTTGAAAACAGGAACTATCATAAAATAACATACTGTTTTACAAGCATATAAATCCAATTATGATAGTATGACAGTTGTTTTGCACAAAACGCAAGTTCTTTGTTACCCAGCCTTATTGAACATTGTCCTTTTAATAGTTTTTACTCTGTTTACCGTCCCTTCGAGTAAGGCATTACTGTAGTTTGTGTCAACAGCCGCCTGTACCGCTGCCTTGTCGGCCTCTATGTTGTATACGAATCTGACCGGGCTGATCTTTGATTTCTCCAAAATTAACAATACATTTGCAGTCTAATTTCATGAATCAAACACATTATAATGCAAAAAACGATGGAATATTGGCAGAAAGATATTGAAACCATGAATCGCGAAGATTTGAAAAAGCTACAGTTTGAGCGATTGAGAAAAACAATTGAAGCAGCCGGAAATTCTCCTTTCTACAGCAAAGTTTTCAAAGAAAACGGCATCACAGCCGACAGTATACAATCACTGGACGATTTGCAAAAGATTCCTTTTACGACGAAAGACGACCTTCGCAACAATTATCCGTACGGCATGGCGGCTATTCCTATCAAGGACTGTGTCCGTATCCATTCATCGAGCGGCACGACAGGTAACCCAACAGTCGTATTGCATTCGGCCAAAGACTTGGACCAATGGGCTAACCAGGTGGCACGCTGTATGTATATGGTAGGCATTCGCGACACAGACGTATTCCAGAACACTTCCGGTTACGGAATGTTTACCGGAGGATTGGGATTCCAATACGGAGCTGAAAAATTAGGTTGCCTGACCGTACCGGCAGCAGCAGGAAATACCAAGCGGCAGATCAAGTTCATTACGGATTTTGGGACGACTTGCCTCCATATCATTCCCAGCTATGCTACTCGCCTGGCGGAAGTGATGTATGAAATGGGCCTCGATCCTCGTCGCGACACCAAACTGCACACCGTTTGTATCGGTGCCGAGCCACACTCGGAAGAACAACGCCGCCGGATCGAACAATTGTTAGGCGTAAAAGCATACAATTGTTTCGGAATGTCAGAGATGAACGGCCCCGGCGTCGCATTCGAATGTACGGAACAGAACGGGCTCCATATCTGGGAAGATAATGTAATCGTAGAAATTATCGATCAGTCACACTGCAACCGGTAAAAGAAGGTGAAGTCGGCGAAATGGTCCTGACGACCATCAACCGAGAGGCAATGCCTTTGCTCCGTTATCGTACCCGTGACCTGACCTGTGTCCTTCCGGGTGAATGTCCCTGCGGACGAACGCACAAACGCCTTGCACGTTTCAAAGGCCGTAGCGACGACATGATCATATTGAAAGGGGTCAACCTCTTCCCTATCCAGATCGAAAAGATACTGATGCAGTTTAAAGAACTGGGTAGCAATTATCTAATTACAATCGAAACGGTAGGAAACAATGACGAGATGCTGATTGAAGTGGAATTGAGCGACCTGTTTACCGACGATTACAGCGTTTTACAACGCTTGACAAAGGAAATCACCCGCCAGCTGAAAGACGAGCTGCTTCTGACTCCCCATCTCAAACTGGTCGCCAAAGGCTCCCTGCCGGTACAGGATGGAAAAGCTGTCCGGGTGAAAGACTTGCGTAAACTTTGCTGAACTCATAATTCATAAATCTAAAATCATAATCAACATGACAGTCAATCAGATTTCTATTTTTCTGGAAAACAAATACGGTAAATTAAGCGAAATCCTCGCTTTGCTGGCCGAAGAGAAGATACGAATCATTGCCGCAACGGTAGCAGACACATCCGAATACGGCATTCTGCGCATTATAGTCAGCGATCCGCAAAAGGCTTATAAAATCCTGAAAGGCAACAATGTCAGTGCAAACCTGACCGATGTGCTGGCAATCGTCACAAACTCCTGTGCAGGCAGTTTTGCCCAGACTTTGTCTTGTTTCACGAAAGCCGGTGTCAGTATCGAATATATGTATTGCTTCTCAGCCAATGAGAAATCAATTTTGATCTTACGGACGAATAACCGGGAAGCCGCTCGCGAAGTGATCCGTCGTCAGAATCTGGAATATATTTGTGAAAGTGATTTGATCAAATTATAAACAACAACAATACATGTTCGGAATAAGCGACCCTGGCATCTGGCTGGCCTACCTGTTAGCCCTCGTCTGCCTGTTTTATTCCATCTGGTTCGGAATAACCCATTGGAATAAAGACGACGAGGAGAGTACTAACCCACAACAGCCGGAAAAATGAGCACACTGACTTTAGGTATCGTAGTAATTATCTATATGTTCATCCTGGCTTGGCTGGGATATATCGGATACAAACAAACGAAAAATGCTAGCGATTATTTGCTGGGGGGACGGAAAGTAAATCCTGTTATCATGGCCCTTTCATACGGGGGCAACCTTTATTTCCGCATCGGCCATTGTCGGTTTCGGAGGGGTTGCGGCCACGTTCGGTATGGGAATCCAATGGCTTTGCTTGTTGAATATGTTTATGGGCGTTGTCATCGCTTTTATCATATTCGGGCGGAACACCCGTAAGTTAGGCGAAAAGTACAATGCCCGCACATTCCCGCAATTATTGGGGTTGCACTATAATTCGCGTGCCATACAGATATTTATTGCCGCCATCATCTTTATCGGCATGCCTTTGTATGCAGCAGTCGTAATGAAAGGAGGTGCAGTGTTCATCGAACAGATGTTCCACATAGACTTGCATCTGGCACTGCTTATTTTCACGCTTATAGTAGCGGCCTATGTTATCACGGGAGGTATTAAAGGCGTGTTATATACGGATGCTTTGCAAGCCGTCATCATGTTCGCCTGCATGCTGTTCTTGCTATTCTGGTTCTATCGGGTGATGGATATGGGCTTTATCGAAGCCAACCGGAAACTGACGGAAATCGCCCCGCTTGTTCCTGAACGGTTTAAGGAGGTAGGACACCAAGGATGGACAGCCATGCCTGTGACTGGGTCTCCGCAATGGTACACCCTCGTAACCTCGCTGATCTTGGGAGTCGGCATCGGTTGCCTTGCCCAACCTCAGTTGGTCGTACGTTGTATGATGGTGGAAAGCACCAAGCAATTGAACCGGGGCGTTCTGATCGGTTGTGTTTTTCTGATCGTGACCGTCGGAGCCATTTATCATGTCGGGGCATTATCGAACCTCTTTTTCCTGAAAACAGAAGGCGTGGTTGCATCGGAAGCCATCAAGGATATGGATAAGATTATCCCTCTGTTTATCAACCAGGCAATGCCGGAATGGTTCAGTGCCGTTTTCATGCTCTGTATCTTGTCGGCAAGTATGTCTACGCTCAGCGCCCAGTTCCACACGATGGGAGCTTCTTTTGGGGCAGACATATTCCCTAAACTGGGACATCGAAAGAATGCCAACTCGACGATGGGTGTACGCATCGGAGTACTTTGCTCCATTCTGGTAAGTTATATAATCTGTTATACGCTGAGCGCAGGAGTCATAGCACGCGGGACAGCCCTGTCCATGGGGATTTGTGCCGCCACTTTTCTCCCGGCCTACTTCTGTTCCCTTTTCTGGAAAAAGGCGACCAAGGAAGGAGCACTGGCTAGTTTATGGACGGGGGCACTGGCAAGTTTGTTTGCCATGCTGTTTCTTCACAAGGCGGAAGCCGGAGCAGTCGGCTTATGCAATATGCTGTCTGGACGTGATGTTTTGATCGATATCTATCCCTGGTTCGCCATCGATCCGATCCTGTTCGCATTGCCTTTATCCACCGTTGCGATGGTTCTCACAAGCCTAATAACGTATAAAAAAGCAAGAGATCTAAAGATATTAGATTTTATTAAAACCAAAAGAACAAAATTTAATATTTTATCTATTGACAATTATAGAAGTATCCGTACATTTGCAATGTGGTTTTTTCATAATAGTATTAGATTTAAGGTTAACAAAGTTGGTTAGGGGTTGTCGTGAGACAGCCTTTAATTTTTTATATACATTCCAGTTCTTTCCCTCTCCATACTGATAACTTGTCAGTCAAAATGTCATTTTGTTTGTTTGGCATTGTTTTTGTAACTGAACATTGCGTAAATAATTATAGTTATAGGAAACAATAAGTATAACATCAAAATATTTTATATCGGATTATGGCAAAACAAGGAAACATCGGTGTTACGAGTGAGAACATCTTCCCTATCATCAAAAAGTTTTTATATAGTGATCACGAAATTTTCTTCGTGAATTGGTATCTAACGCAGTTGATGCAACACAGAAGTTGAAAACACTGGCTTCTGTCGGCGAGTTCAAAGGAGAACTGGGAGATTTGACCGTACATGTCAGCTTCGATAGCAATACGATCAAAATCTCCGACCGCGGTATCGGTATGACTGCCGAAGAGATTGACAAATATATCAATCAGATCGCCTTCTCCGGCGCAGAAGAGTTCGTTGAAAAATACAAGAACGACGCAGCCGCCATCATCGGCCACTTCGGACTTGGTTTCTATTCTTCTTTCATGGTTTCCAAGAAAGTGGAGATCGTCACCAAATCGTATAAAGAAGGAGCCGTTCCTATGAAATGGAGCTGCGACGGCACACCCGAATACACATTGGAAGAGACGGAAAAAGAAGATCGCGGAACAGACATCATCCTGTATATTGACGACGAGAACAAAGATTTCCTGAACAAAGACAAGATCAACAGCCTGTTGACTAAGTACTGCCGTTACCTGCCAGTTCCCATCGCATTCGGAAAGAAGCAGGAATGGAAAGACGGCAAATATGTCGATACCGACGAAGACAATATCATCAACGATATCCAACCGGCATGGGTTCGTAAGCCGACCGATATGACAGATGAAGATTATAAGAAATTCTATCAGGATCTGTATCCGATGTCCGACGAACCTCTGTTCTGGATTCATCTGAATGTGGATTACCCGTTCCATCTGACCGGTATCCTGTATTTCCCGCGCATCAAGAGCAACATCGATCTGCATCGCAATAAGATCCAATTATACTGCAACCAAGTGTTCGTCACCGATTCGGTTGAAGGTATCGTTCCTGAATTCCTGACATTGCTGCACGGTGTGCTCGATTCTCCGGATATCCCGCTGAACGTGTCCCGTTCTTACCTACAAAGCGACCAAAACGTGAAAAAGATCTCCAACCACATTATGAAAAAGGTGGCAGATCGCCTGGAAGAAATGTTCAAGAACGACCGTCCTCAATTTGAAGAAAAGTGGGACAGCCTGAAACTTTTCATCCAGTACGGAATGTTGAGCGAAGAAAAATTTTACGATCGGGCAGCCAAGTTCGCCCTATTGAAGGATGTAGACGGCAAATATTACACATTCGAAGAGTACAAAGCTCCCTGACGGAAGCCAACCAGACAGACAAGGAAGGCAACCTGATCTACTTGTACACAACAAATGCCAATGACCAGTACAGCTATATCCAGGCTGCAAAAGACAAAGCCTACAGCGTGCTGATCATGGATGGTCAGCTGGATGTCCATGCTATAAGCCAGATGGAACAGAAGTTCGAAAAACACGCTTCGTCCGTGTGGATAGCGACACGATCGACAATCTGATCCGCAAGGACGATGTCAACAAGGTAACACTGAATGAGGACGAAAAAATGCTCTGCAGGAGATGTTCAAAAGCCAGTTACCGAAGATCGAGAAGACAGATTTCATTGTCACATTCGAGGCGTTGGGAGAAAACTCAAACCCGGTCATGCTGACACAAAGCGAATATATGCGCCGTATGCGCGAAATGTCTGCCATGCAGCCAGGTATGTCGTTTTATGGAGAACTGCCGGATAACTACAATCTGGTGCTGAACACAGACCACGAACTGGTTAAGAAAATCCTGACCGAAGAAGAAGCGGCTTGTGCCGAAAAGCTGAATCCGATCCTTTCTGACCTGAAAGGCTGGAAAGCCCGCCAGTCCGACTTGCGCGAAGCCCAGAGCAAGAAGAAAGAAGAAGAAATCACTTCTGAAGAGAAGGAAGATATGACGAATACGAACAAAAGATTGACGAACTGGTAGAACAGCGCAACAGCATCCTGTCTGAATATGCTGGTGGAAATAAACTGGTCAGCCAGTTAATCGACCTTGCCCTGTTGGCAAACGGTATGTTGAAAGGTGAAGCATTGAGCCAATTCATCAAACGCAGCGTTCAGATGATCGGTTAAACCGAAGCCGGAAAAAATAGCAAAGGGTGTCAAAGTCCCCATTCCCGCACTTGATATGGGAATGGAAAGTTTGACACCCTTTCTTATTTTGACCAACGGCCGACACCAAGTTTCTTCGCAAGATTAACAAAACGAACTAATTTTATGTTGTATTTTATATATCTCAAACTCTTGTATTCTGAGAAATAACGACTACATTTGAATTCATTAAGCAGAGAATATACAAGTATGAAAAAAATAGCTGTACTGACAGCCCTGTTGTTTGCGGCCTTACAAATAGGATATGCCCAGAAAGTAGGCTTGGTTCTGAGCGGTGGCGGTGCGAAAGGTGCCGCCCATATCGGGGTAATCAAAGCTCTGGAAGAGAACGGAATACCTATTGATTACATAACGGGAACATCTGCCGGCGCGATCGTCGGTAGTCTCTATGCAATGGGATATACACCCGAAGAAATGGTTGAACTGATGCTCTCCGAGGAGTTCAGCTACTGGCAAACCGGAACGGTGGAAAACGAATACAAATATTATTTCAAACGCCCCGACCCGACACCGGAATTCGGGCACTTTTCCATAGACATGACCGATTCGTTACAAGTGAAAGCCAGTTTCCTTCCACAAAGTCTGATCAATCCGATCCAGATGAATCAGGCGTTTATGGCCCTGTTTTCACAAGCGACAGCAAAAGCCGGCTGGAATTTCGACAATCTCTTTGTCCCATTCCGTTGCGTGGCCTCGGATATCTACAGCAAAAAAGCTATTATCTTCAAAAATGGAGATCTCGGAGACGCTGTCCGTGCATCAATGACATTCCCCTTCTTTTTTCCAGCCGATCTGGAAAGATAGCGTCCCCATTTTCGACGGCGGTATCTACGACAATTTCCCGGTAGGCCCGATGAAGGAGGCTTTCCATCCGGACTTCATCTTTGGTTCGACTGTGGCAGGCGGTAACAACAAACCTTCGTCCAATCCTTATAACCAGCTTGAAACAATGATCATGCAGAAAACGGAATACGACGTACCCGAAGACGAAGGTATGATGATAAAATTTAGCTTCCCTACCGTCTCCCTGCTCGATTTTCAAAAAGCACGGGATTTGATGAATATTGGCTATAAACGGACGATGGCGATGATCGACTCCATCAAGGCGCGTGTCCCCCGGCGTGTGGAACTAAGCGAAGTCAACAAACGCCGTGCGGCCTATAAAGGCCTTACCTCCGCTGATTTTCCAGAATATATATGTGACAGGCGTAAATGAATCGCAAAAGAAATATATTGAATCCCAACCCATCGTGATATCAATCATGAGTTCTCGATGGAAGAGTTCAAGCGTGCTTATTTCAAAATGCTAACCTATTCCAAGATTAAAGAGATATTGCCCCATGCCGTTTATAATCGGAAGGAAAAGAAGTTCGACCTGTATCTTGATGTCAAAATGAAGGAAGAAATCACGGTTGGATTCGAGGCAACATCTCCTCCTACCAGGCCAACCAACTGTTTCTCGGACTGGGATACCAGTATTTGAGACGATATGCCGCCGATGTAAACGCCAACTTCCAGGTCGGCAACTCGTTCAGTGGCGCGATGTTGAACGGCCGTATCTATTTGCAGACGAGAATACCGACCTACCTGAATTGGCAAGACGTATTCTCAGACAAAAATACTCCGAAAGCCAGTCTTTGTTCTACGAAGACGTACTACCGGCTTTCATCCACCAGAAAGAATTGTACACGAAGGTCAAGTTAGGATTCCCATTCCTGAATCGTGCCAAAGCCGAGATCGGTTTTGCTTATGGCCGGCTGAATGATTATTATTTCCAGACCTCCAACATGACATTCCCGAACGCGACCACCGATCATAGCAGGTATGATCTGTTTGCCGGTTCGCTCAGCATCGAGCGTAACTCGCTGGATTATAAACAATATCCGATCTCCGGGCGAAAACAATTCTTAGTGGCACAATATGTAACGGGTACAGAAAAGTATATGCCGTCTCCCATTACAGATATGGGCTCATTCGACCGGAAAGTCCATAGCTGGCTGCAAATGAAAGGTGAATGGGAACAGTACAAGACGATCAGTCCATATTTCAACCTCGGTTTTATGAGTGAACTAGTGCTCTCCAGCAAGAATCTGATGAACAACTATACGGCTTCCGTTTTGCAAGCACCAGCCTTCACACCGACGCCACATAGCCAGATTGTCTTCAACGAGGCGTTCCGCGCCAACCAATACGTGGCATTCGGTTTGTCACCGATCTTGAAATTCAGCAAGCTGCTGCACTTTCGCCTCGACATGTACGGTTTCGCACCATTATACGAAATAAAAAAAGAAGAAGTATGGAACAATAACACATACACGGCAATCCCCTATTACGGGAAATTCCTTCATTCTTTTAAATATATGGGAGAAGCAGCCCTTGTTTTACAACTGCCTTTCGCTAGCATCAGCCTGTATGCAAACGGATACAGCTATCCAGCTAAAAATTTTAATTTTGGCTTGAATATTGGTTATCTGATATTTAACCCAAAGATGCTTGATTAGTTAAAAAAAAGATACCGAAAAGGCTTGCGAATATAAAAGAAAGTGCTACCTTTGCACTCGCAATCACGAAATAATGGCCGCGTAGCTCAACTGAATAGAGTAGCTGACTACGGATCAGCCGGTTACAGGTTTGAATCCTGTCGCGGTCACCATTTCAAGATGAAGTTTAAACGAAAATGAAGATTGGCCGCGTAGCTCAACTGAATAGAGTAGCTGACTACGGATCAGCCGGTTACAGGTTTGAATCCTGTCGCGGTCACCATTTTAAGATAAAGTTTAAACGAAAATATAAAGATTGGCCGCGCAGCTCAACTGAATAGAGTAGCTGACTACGGATCAGCCGGTTACAGGTTTGAATCCTGTCGCGGTCACAAAAAAGAGAATGTTATTAATTAACATTCTCTTTTTGTTTTTGAAAAATCATAAAAGTTCACTCTGCCCTTCACTATTTCCTGTTCCTGCATTCTTTTGCGCATCCATAAACTCCTGATGCAATTCATAGAGCAAGTCGATATCTTGTATGTCTTTCACCCCCAATATTTCCTGCATTAAGGCAACCTTCCCGTTTTCAGCGTCCGTGTACGACATCATACTTTTCATGTTTTTTTAGATTATTTGAATTTATATTCTTCATATACCTCAACTAAACAGTCTTGTTTTTTACATTGTTCACAAACTGCTGATATTTTTTCACTTCAATTATTCTGCTGTCACTCTGAGTAGAAATATCAAATTAGCAATGTCTCAATTTTCTTACGGGAAGAATAAGGAACTGGCTTTGCATAACCTATTCTGAGTATCAAGACTGGGAATTCCCTATTGATCGGCAACCTATCTTGTAAGGCAGAAGCTAACGTCGTAATCTCACATGGCTGATTCAGAAATGCATAAGAAATCCCAATCTCGGCAGCTTTCAATAAAAACGTGAGAGTTCACCTTACGTCAATACATTCTTTAAACGTATTCTGTAGCTACGATTTGTCTGCCGTTTCTCTATTTGGTAGAATAAAATATCTTCAATCATAATAGCATTATCAGCAATGCGAAATTTCCAAGGTTGCGTGTTATGTCCCGAAGGCATTAGAAACATAACTCGCTATTTGTTTTCTGTAAAAATCGTAAGCCATCGTAATCGATAAATTCATATCTTCGCAAAAATAAACTTTCATAAAAATGGAAAAGATAAAAACAGGATTGGCAGCCTTCGGCATGTCTGGACAAATATTCCACGCCCCATTTATCAGTACAAACCCAGCTTTCTGCCTGACAGCAATCACGGAGCGCAATAAGAATCTGTCGAAAGAGCGTTATCCTTCAGCCCGTATTGTGCGCAGTTTTGAAGAGCTCGTTGCTTTGGATGAGCTGGAACTGGTCGTTATCAATACGCCAGACAGTACGCATTACGAGTATACACGGAAAGCACTGGAGGCAGGAAAAATGTGATTGTCGAAAAACCTTTCACGGCAACAGCAGAGCAAGGACAGGAATTAGTCGACCTCGCTCGGTCCAAAGGGCTGGCTATAAGCGTATATCAGAACAGGCGTTGGGATTCGGATTTCCTTACAGTTCGGGAAATACTGAATAAAGGGCTGTTGGGACGTCTTGTTGAGTTCGAGTCAACTTTCCCTCGCTATCGCAACTTTATAAAACCGGGAACATGGAAGGAAACCGGAGAGTTGGGCGGCGGCTTGACCTATAACCTAGGGGCTCATATAATCGACCAAGCTGTTCAATTGTTAGGTGTGCCAGATGCGGTTTTCGCCGATATCGACACCATTCGTACAGGCGGCATGGTAGATGATTATTTCGTGATCCATCTACTTCGTCCGTCTAAGGCGCCACGTGTCAAAGTCACCCTGAAATCCAGCTATCTGATGTGCGAACCAGAACCCCGTTTCATCTTACACGGTACGGAAGGCTCATTCGTCAAATACGGCCTGGACCGTCAGGAAGCGGATCTGAATGACGGACAAATGCCCGGTACTCCCCTACTGGGAGTTGAAGACGAAAGTACCTGGGGACTTCTTCACACAGAGAAAGACGGCAACGTCGTCCATTACAAATATCCCAGTCTTGCCGGAAATTATGCAGGATTTTACGACAACATCTACCGTCATCTCCGCCACGGAGAACCGCTCTTGACGGATGCCGCCGACGTATTGCTTGTCATCCGCCTGATCGAGGCAGCCTGGAAAAGCAGTAAAGAAGGAAATGTGGTGAAGTTATAAGGATATTTCGATATTATTTATCCCTGCTATAGATTTTTTATCGTAAATTTGCCAACGATCCCCCAAAAGAAGAAGGGGACTCATTGCAATAACCAATTTTACATGTAATGAAAAGAGACAATATCATTTTCGACATCATTGAGAAGGAACATCAGCGCCAACTGAAAGGTATTGAACTGATTGCTTCCGAAAACTTTGTCAGCGACCAGGTGATGCAAGCCATGGGTAGCTGTCTGACCAACAAATACGCAGAAGGATATCCCGAGCGCTATTATGGAGGTTGCGAAGTAGTAGACCAGAGCGAAACTATCGCCATCGAACGGTTGAAACAGATTTTCAATGCAGAGTGGGCCAACGTACAACCGCATTCAGGAGCACAGGCTAACGCAGCCGTATTTCTGGCAGTCCTGAATCCCGGCGATACATTCTTAGGCCTAAACCTGGCACACGGTGGCCACCTTTCTCACGGTTCTCCTGTAAACAGTTCTGGTATTTTATACCACGCTACAGAATATAATGTAAAAGAAGACACCGGTCGTGTAGACTACGACCAGATGGAAGAAGTCGCTTTACGAGAAAAACCGAAATTGATCGTAGGTGGCGGTTCCGCTTATTCCCGTGAGTGGGACTACAAACGGATGCGTGAAATAGCCGACAAGGTCGGTGCCCTTCTGATGATCGATATGGCTCACCCTGCCGGACTGATCGCAGCCGGACTACTGAATAACCCGCTGGAATATGCCCATATTGTAACTTCCACAACCCACAAGACCTTGCGCGGTCCGCGTGGCGGCATCATCCTGTTAGGTAAGGATTTCGAGAATCCCTGGGGCAAGAAGACACCGAAGGGAGAGATCAAGAAGATGTCCCAACTGCTGGATTCCGCCGTATTCCCAGGCATACAGGGCGGTCCGCTGGAACACGTGATCGCCGCCAAAGCCGTGGCCTTCGGCGAAGCGCTGGAACCGGAATACAAGACCTACCAGGCTCAGGTAAAAGCCAATGCGGCTGCTATGGCAAAAGCATTCATGGACAAAGGTTACAAGATCATCTCCGACGGTACGGACAACCACAGCATGTTGATCGACCTGCGCAAGAAGTTCCCCGAACTGACCGGCAAGGTGGCAGAAAAGGCATTGGTAGCCGCCGATATCACCGTAAACAAGAATATGGTTCCGTTCGACAGCCGTTCGGCATTCCAGACTTCCGGCATCCGTGTCGGAACTCCGGCTATCACGACCCGCGGCGCTAAAGAACCGCTGATGGCCGAGATCGTCGAACTGATCGACACTGTACTGGCAGCACCCGAATGCGACAAGACTATCACGGCTGTTCGCGAAAAAGTGAACGGCATCATGAAGGAATATCCTATCTTCGCTTGGTAACACTATAGATTTATGATTTTTGATTTATGATTTATGCGGCACGGAAATAAATCGTAAATCAAAAATCATAAATTTCTTCCTTCTTTCTAAATCAATCAAATTACATAAATTCCAAAATGAAAACTTTTTTATCACTTTGTGCCGGCGCAGCATTTTGTATCCTTGCGTCGTGCAGCGAAGGGCCAACTAAACAGATGCCTTACAACCAGGGCATCAATGTAATCCCGACGCCGGTAAGCCTCGTCCAGAACGAGGGTAGTTTTAAACTAAGCAAAAACACAGCCTTCTCCGCCTCCACTCCGGAAGCTAAAACTGTTGCCGAATATTTTGCCGCCCAGATGAATCTTGCCACCGGTTACCAGATAACGGTCAGTGACAAGGCCGCCTCAAACGGCATTGCACTGGCGATCGACGAGGCACTGGATGTAAACGACGAAGGCTACACGCTGGATGTCACTCCGCAAGGCGTGACGGTTAAGGCTAAGACCCCGCAAGGCTTGTTCTACGGCATGCAAACGTTCATGCAGTTGCTTCCAGCCGAGATCCAGAGCCCGGCAGTCGTAAACGGTATCGCCTGGACTACATCCTGCGTGACAGTGAAAGACGAACCGCGTTTCGAATATCGCGGCATCATGCTGGATCCTTGCCGTCATTTCATCCCGGTAGAGAACGTAAAGAAACATCTCGACGTATTAGCTTTGTTCAAGATCAACCGCATGCATTGGCATCTGACGGACGACCAGGGCTGGCGTATCGAAATCAAGAAATACCCAAAACTGACAGAAGTCGGTTCCAAACGCATAGATGGCGAAGGAACGGAATATAGCGGTTTTTATACGCAAGACCAAATCAAGGAAGTGGTAAAATATGCAGCAGACCGTTTTATCACGATCGTTCCTGAAATCGAACTTCCGGGACACGAGTTGGCTGCAATCTCCGCATATCCCGAATTGTCTTGCAAGGGCGAACCGACCACCCCGCGTATCATCTGGGGGTAGAAGACATCGTATTGTGTGCCGGAAAGGAAAAACCGTTCGAGCTCCTGCAGGATGTTTTCGATGAAGTCGCACCTCTTTTCCCCGGCGAATATATCCATATCGGTGGTGACGAATGCCCGAAATCAAGCTGGAAAGAATGCCCGCTCTGCCAGAAGCGCATCCGCGAGGAAGGTCTGAAAGCCGACAAGAACCATTCTGCCGAAGAAAAGCTGCAGAGCTATTTCGTTCAGCGCATGGAGAAATACCTGTCCGAAAAGCATGGTAAAAAGATCATCGGATGGGATGAGATATTGGAAGGCGGATTGGCTCCTTCTGCTACGGTTATGTCTTGGCGTGGAGAAGAAGGCGGTATCGCTGCTGCAAACATGGGACATGAAGCGATCATGACTCCAGGAAGCGGTGGCATGTACATTGACCAATTCAAGGTGATCCGAAGATCGAACCGGTTTCTATCGGCGGTTACGATCCGTTATCAAAGTGTATGCATACAATCCGATACCCGATACTTTGGTCGCTACCGGAAAAAGCTAATTTGATCAAGGGGTACAAACAAATCTGTGGTCCGAATATATGTACAACACTGACCTATTGGAATACCGCGCCTACTCCGCGTGTGCTGGCATTGGCTGAAATCGGCTGGACTCCATTGGCACGCAAGGATTATAAAGACTTCGAACGTCGCTTGGATAATGCTTTGGTCCGTCTGGATGAACTGAACATCAACTACCATATCCCGCAACCGGAGCAACCGAACGGCTCATGCGATTTTGTCGCTTTCACCGACAAGGCTTCTCTGGAATTCAAGACTACCCGTCCGGTCAAGGTGGTTTATACGATCGACGGAACCGAACCGACTCCGGAATCAACCGCCTATTCCGCTCCGATCGAATTCACGGAATCCGGCGTTCTGAAGATCCGTTCCGTATTGCCTTCCGGCAAGATGAGTAAGACTCGTACGATCACGGTTGAAAAGCAAGCTTTGGCCCCCGCTAAAGAGGTTGCCAAAACTACTCCAGGATTGGAAATGCAAGTGACCGACGGCATGTTTTGAATTCTTCCAAACTGGGAGACGTAAAAGAATGGAAGAAATCGGTTATCAAGGATTTGCGTGAAATCACCAGTGTTGTCAAGTCAAGCGAATCTATGCGCGGTGTCAAACAATATGCTGCCATAGCAACTGGTTACGTCAACATCCCTGAAGATGGCGTTTACTACATTTCTTCCGACAACGAAGAAGTATGGATCGACGGCAAATTGTTAGTGAACAATGCAGGTGAAGTGAAACGCTTCTCCCGCCACGACAGTTCGGCTGCATTGTCGAAAGGCTTGCATGAAATCAAGGTGGTATTCTTAGGACATATCATTGGCGGCTGGCCCTCAAACTGGAACGATGGCAGCGTGAAACTTCGCAAAGCCGACTCCGACAAGTTTGTCAAGATCACTCCTGAAATGTTAGTCCATTAATCAATGCGATACTAAACGGAAAAAGGCTGCTTCATTACTGAGGTAGCCTTTATTATTTCATCCGACAGGCATCCGGCAGTCAATGGATCGGCATCGGTTGGACGCGCGACCGGCATCGGTTTTGAATCCGATGCCAGTCGCCCTGTCAGTCGATCTTCAATTTCATTATCGTAATCGAGTTGGGAGGGAAATTGTACACTTTGGAACCGCTCAACGAGAAGGATATTTCTTTTGTCTCGGTACGACCACGCCGGGGTGGTCGTAAGTGTTACGCGCTTCGGGATCTCCTGTGAGCTGAATAATTTCCGCCGTATTTTTTGACACTGACGCCTTGCAGGTTCAACTCCGTCTTCTCTTCGTGCTGAGTCGTATTGATCACCTTCAGTATAATCGTATGAGCCTCCTTATCCAACGCCGCAGTAGAAACCAATGAAGGTATGCCGGGAAGTATCGTCTCATGAACCAGCGTGTCATTCACAAAACAACCGATTTGTTCGCCTTTGCAAGCGATCTTCACGTTATACCAACGATTACTTTGGAACGGATAAAGAACAGGTGTACGTAACGTATCCCTCACACCTCCCGCCTGGCGATAGAACTCTACAACACCAGAACCAATCGTCAACCCGATATAGTCATTTCGTTCTCCAGACAGCCCGTTGTCACGCACACGGAATTGGACTTGCCCGCTCCCCTTCGTCCGCCTGATATCCGCCGAGAACGTATAGTCATAGGCAGACGGATCGCCTAAAAGGATATAGTTCCACCTGTTTGCAACCGGCGTCAACGTACCCTGTCCGACCGTCCAGCCTCCGGTCATGACAACCCCTTCCGTAACTGGCGAATTGTCTATTTTCACCTCCTTGAATTCATAGCTGTTATCGAACATTTCGATACCGGCGCGTCCGAAGGTCACCTGGGGTTTCTGATAGGTGCGGACTTCGGTCTTCAGCACTTCGTCTCCCCTATTGCTGCTAAACATTTGCAACAGATAGTAAGAAGGAGAAAGAGCAATCTGTTCACCGTCAAAAAAGATGACCGGATAACGTTCTATTTTGTATTTTGTATTTCCCAAAACAGGGGCATAAGCCAAACACCTCACAATCTCCTGTCCGTTTTCTACCCCTGCAAGAAAGCAAGCCTCCCCAATAGCCGCCCGCAAACTTCCGGGAGCTGCCCCACCGGACAAGCCGAACTCTCCGATAAAGACAGGAGGCATCCGGCGCGTATACTGTCCGGCAACAAAACGGTTGTGATTAGAGATCAAAAATGATTCGCTCGAATAAAAATGAGTATCTGACCATTCATTTCTGTTCTTTCCTCTTATGTCGGAACTGCTTATCACCATAACCTCCGGATAAGCCTCTTGGATCGCTTTTTTAAACAACTCGAAACGCTTCGTATATTCTAGTCCGTAATTTTCACTGCCGATCTCCACATACTTCAAATCAAAAGGTTCCGGATGTCCGTGACTAGCTCGCAAAGTTCCCAGAATGGAATCGGCCGGTTCATTAGCATAAGCGATGGCATCCAAGGCATCTTGTACTAGTTTCCCCATTGCCGTTATGTCTTCATAACGCGGACGACGACTTTGATTGGTCACACCGCTATTAATGACATAGACCGGTTCAGCATCCAAATCTTCACACATCTGGAGATATTCATGATAGCCGATGCCGTTCGTCGTACCGTATGCCCACACATTCCAAAAATGTTTGCGTTCGGCAATGTCTCCTACGGTTTCACGCCAGACCGGATAGGTTCCCGCCGTATACCCTTCTACAAAACTTCCACCGGGGAAGCGAATGAAAGCAGGTTTCAATGCTGCAATCAGTTCCATCAGTTCCGGACGTAATCCGTTCGGACGGCCTTTCCATGTATTTTGCGGAAACAGAGAAACAACATCCAGCCAGAAAACAGCCGAACTGTCAGTCGTTATCGTCAACACGGCTTTATTCGTATTCGAGGTTGCGGTAAAAGTGTGCTTGTACTTCCTCCACTCATAAGCTGGTGCTACCCGAAAAACTTCGCTTAGGGCCGTTTTTCCAGTAGAATCGGCCAAAGTCAGACTTACGGTCTTCGAAGCCATAGAGGCTCCTTTCATATAAAAAGACAAATCATATTTCTCACCTTTCCGAAGCGGTATTCCTCCATATCCTTCGGCAATGACACCTCCTTTTCCTGATTCGGCTGAAGCAGACACCGAAACCAGCAGAGAACGCCGGTTCTTGTCATTAATCAATTCCTTAGTATCGGGATACATATAAGACGTCGCAGAAAAGCAACGCCATCCCGGTACCGAATCAGAACGCAGGAAAGGAATAGTCCATCCATTCGGGGTAGTCAGAACCCGGCGGACAGGGTCGTACGGGCAATTCAAGGGAGGAACTCCATCTTCAAAGCTCCGGTTTTGTATAAGTTCCGCATAAATACCGCCATCCACCGCATGGTTGATTTCCTCAATGGTCAAACCATATAGTTCCTTGTTAACAGGGACTGTCAAACCATCTCCCTTTACCAGAATAGAGGAGGTTACAGGCATTTCCGGCTGACAGCTGGCTAATATGAGCGCTAAAAGAACTAAATTCGATTTCATGGTGCAAACTTAAATAATAATTTTAATAAAAAGCCCCATCTCATCCTATATCAAGCGTTTTAGTTGGACACATTTAATATATAAAAGAATTATTCTTCAGAAATGGAATTTATTTTAGGGGAAAAGACGATTATGTCGACAGAATTAAATACATTTGTATCATTGATAGTATTTGAATATCAAGAAAAGTACAGAATCAAATGGAAAACTTAGCATCACAATATACTGTATTAGTGGTGGACGATGTGCCAACTAACGTTATGCTTGTGCAAGCGATACTAAAAAAAGAAGGTTATACGCTACTGACAACAGATAGCGGAGCTAAAGCGCTACGCATTGCCCAAGAAAGGCATCCCAATCTTATTCTGCTTGATATTATGATGCCAGAGATGGACGGATACGAGGTACTGCAGCATTTGAAAAGCAATCCGGAAACCAACAACATCCCCGTCATTATCATGTCAGCTTTGAGCGATATGCAAAGTATCGTAAAAGGTTATCAGTTGGGAGCAACAGAATATGTAACAAAACCTTTCCAACGGAAGAATTGGTGAAACGTGTCGCCCACCGTTACGAACTGTTCAGTATCAAACGTATCAAGCAGGAACTTGAAAATACAATCGAATCCCGCGACACGCTCTATTCCGTTATTGCACACGATTTACGCTCTCCGCTTGGTTCTTTGAAGATGATGAATAACGCCATCCTGATGATGGTCGATAAGAATCAGGTTAGCGATGAGGTATACGAAATGCTTCAGATGATGAACAAGACATCGGAAGAGATATTCCAGCTTCTCGACAACCTCTTGAAGTGGGCAAAGAATCGCCTGAACAAACAGAACATTTACAGACAACAAGTCGACATCAACAGCATAGTCAACAGCACTGCCGAGATATTTATTCCAATGGCTACCCAGAAAGGCATATCCATCATGCTTGAAGGTCTGGATAAAGAACTGATGGGATCGACAGACATCGATATGGTAAAAACTATCGTCCGTAACCTGATTTCCAACGCAGTCAAGTTCAGCTACGAAAAGGTTTGATTACAGTATCAACCAAAACAGACGGGGATTTTGTCGTTGTCAGTGTAAAAGATTCAGGTAAAGGGATCAAAAAAGAAGACCAGGGTAAGCTATTGAGGTCAAACACTCATTTTACTTCTTATGGGACAAATAACGAAAAGGGATCTGGCTTTGGGATTAATGCTGTGTAAAGACTTTGTCGAACAACTCGGTGGTAAGCTCTTGTTCGATTCCGAAGAAGGGAAAGGCACCACCTTCTAT